>MDTD01203093.1_pt1 | contig 183044 bp, 185 predicted proteins | sample 811221 | NCBI WGS metagenome assembly MDTD01 (sample SAMN05326646, study PRJNA326480) | marine metagenome | isolation source: seawater | place: Pacific Ocean: South West | collected 2011
AACATCGTTCTTCCAGCATCGAAACCAGCTCTGTCTAGTGCGCAAAACAGAATACCGGTTTTAATTGAACTTGCGCATCTATATCAAGCTAAGATTGAAAGCTATGATTATCGCTTAAGTCCATTGATGGTCTGCAGCATCTGATCAGCGGTGGTGATGAGCTTGGCCGCCGCGGTGTAAGACGCCTGATACTTGATGAGATCACTCATTTCCTCATCGAGGTTGACGCCGGCAACCTGCTGCTGCCGCTCGTCAAGATCATTGGCCAGGGTCGTATAAAAGTTCTGATTGAATTCCGCCCGATTGGTGTCCGTTCCCACATTGCCCACCAGGCCGTTGTAATAATCAAGCAGCGTGGTTTCAGTGGTGCCTTCGGTCACCGAGGAAATCTGGATACTTGCTTCTCGCAAATCAAACATCGACAAGGCCGTGGTGTTGTCACCGGTGTTTATTTCACCGGCACCGTTGACATGTCCCGTGGCAAGATAATCGAGGTCACTCGTGATCTTCTCGTTGATCTGCATGTCCGATGGGGAAGAGCCTCGGAAGAAGGTGTTGATACCCAACCCGGCCATCAATCCGGCGCTGTCCGTTCCCATGGCAAAGGTGAACCCGTCTTCGGCATCCAGCTTGAGCTTGTTGTTGACGATGGTTGCGTTGACCATGCCGGGATAGGTGTTGTTGAAGGCATCAGCTACATCTTGAAGAGAATGGGTATTGGGATCAAAAGTGGCCCCACCACCGAAATCGAGTGCAGCCGAAGATGTCAGCAGCCCAGTGGACTCGTTGTACACATACACGAACGAGCTACCCGACTGGAGCCTATCGCCGAAAGCGAGCCCAGTGGAGTCGGAAGCCAGCGCCTTGGTGGTGTCTGAGACCTGATACGTGCCTTCGATCTGAGTAAATGTCTGCAAACCAGCGCCCTGGCTGTGTCTGCGGTTGGTTTCCCAAATAATGCCTTCAGCCAGATTGTCCAACTTCTCCCTGTACCTGCCGACATAGTTGTCGCGGAAGGCGAGCATGGCCGCAATGGACCCGCCGGTGAGTCGCGTTGAATTCTCTTCACCATTGAAATGCAGCTGTGGCGTAATCTCTTCCCGGTGCGATGTGTTTTCCACCCAGTACAGCCCCTGATGCGGGCTGATGACAAACCTGTCTCCTTCCTGGAATGTTCCATTCGGAGTGGCCTTTTGATCATCCAAGTCGCCAAACCATATCTGCAACCCTTCCACATTCACTCGCGAATCGTAATCGCGGGCACTGAACAGCTTTTGATCGCCTCGATCATCGGTAAGCCAAGTCACACCGCCATCAAGCGAAACGCGGAACTGCGCAGCATCGGCGCCTGATGTGACCTGTCCAGCCACACTGCTGCCGCTCGATGAGCCGACAAACTCGATGGTGTACTCAAAGTCGTCACTGCCATCAAAATATACGTTGCCTTCAAAGGTAGAACCGGTCCGCAGGTCAACGGTCTTGCTCGGAGAATCAAAGGAAAGTTGAAAATGCGAAGCACCGTCCACGAGGTTCTGTCCGGACTTGGTCAGAATGGTGAAGTTGCCACCGCCGTTATCAATGGTCTTAATGTCAACCAGCTTGCCGAGTTCACGCACCTTGCGCGCACGCTCGTCCAGCAGCGTATTGGCATTGTTCTGGCCTTCGATGTGGTGAACCTGAATTTCCTTGTTCAGATCGGAAATTTCAGCCATCAGCTTGTTGGCCTCATCCACCTGGGCGGAGACAGTGGAGTTGATCCGTTGCTGCATGAGCGACAGGTCGGCATCCACCTGCTTCAAAGTGGAAATGAGCGTCGCAGCATCGTTAACGACGGACTGGCGTGCGCCGTAGTTTTCCGGGCGCTGGCTGACTTCGTTCCAGGAATTGAAATATTGGGAAAGCGTATTGCTGACACCGGTTCCGCTGGATTCGTTGAGAAGGTTTTCAACCGACTTCAACTGTTCCCAGAGGTTGCCCCACTTGTCCTTGAGCGACGCCTGTTCCAGATACAATGACTCGACCATTTCGTCGAAGCTGCGTGCGACCTCCTTGGCCTTGACGCCGGTACCCAACTGGCCGGGAGAATAGTCGACGTACGGACCTTCCTCCAACACAACGGAACGGCGAGCATAGCCCTCGGTGTTGACATTGGAAATGTTCTGACCGGTGACCTGCAGCTGAACCTGCGAGGCAAACAGGGCCCATCGGCCCATGTCGAGTATGGAGTTGGCGCCGAAGGACATTTAGAGCCTCCCGGTAAGGATACGCGCGCTGCTGGACACCTTGGCATACTGCCCCGTGGCAGCATAGGACGTGGTGTTCTTGGGCTTCACTTGATTGTGCATGAAATCGAGGAGTCCCTTGGACTGATCAAACAGAGCCATTGCCATCTGGTGGTTCTTGGCAGCCTGAACAGCACACTTCTGCTGTGTGTCGTCCAACAAGCCAAGCAACCCTTCAAAGGCTTCACGACGAGATTCATCCATGCTTTCAAGCAGCTCACCTACCCGGTCAGAACCAGGGGAAACCTGCTGAACCTTTCTACGCAAGGAGGCACGCTCAACAGCAATCTGTCGCATGAGTTCCTGAATGGAAAGTTCGATCTGTGAAACGCTCTGCGGATTGGACTGCATAAGACGGGAAAATTCTTCCTCCAACAGGATGAAAAGAAGCATCAGCGCCTTATTTTGCCGGACTAAATTTTCCTCTATGAGCTGGATCATGGGGCCTCCGAATATTGTAACACTACATTTTTACTTGCAAATCAACTCCGGAACCTTTTGCCGGAATTGAGGATTCACCCAATCTTTGCAAAATCTCGGCCAACAGCATTCGATCCATTCTTGCCGTAGTTTTCACTCCGCTTGTTCGGCTGTGTTGCCAACAGTTCCGCCTTGAGTCGTTCCGCTTCAAGCTTGCGCGTCAACTCGTCCAGACGGGTCTTGACCTCTACATCCGTCAGCACGCCTGCATTTCTTCCTCGATCCTGAGAAATAGCTTCACCATTCGAGGAAATATTTCCGGCATCCTTGGCAGATGCAGCGCCCCCCCAATCTTCCAGAGTCATGGAATCCGAGGGATTCAAGGGAACGCCCTTGGTGGTTGGCTGGTTCAAGGCGATAGGTTGCGGCTCAAGCGGCTTGATATCCACGCCACCCGACAGCGTCGTGCGGCTGGTATTCTTCAGCTTCTCACTCAACTGTGCGTAAATCATATCCGCAAGCCCGATACCTCCGGCCTGTGACATCTTCTCCGCAAACTGCCGGTCAAACATGGACATGTACTGCTCTTCCTGCTTGGAATGGAGGTAGCCCTCCTTGGGAACAGTAGACTTCATGCCCTTCCACAACTTGGAGATGAACACGGCCTCGAAATCCTGGCACGCCTTCCGGAGTTGCTTTTCCTTGCCGTCACCATCGCCGGCCAACCGCTGCTTGAGTCCGTCCATTTCCTGCTTGAAACGAACGACATCCTTGGCATCGGCCTGCCTTGCAATCATCTGGGGATCGATTCCGGAACTGATCATATTATATGACCTCCACGTCTGCGTGTAATGAACCTGCGGCCTTGAGCGCACGGATGATGGAAATCAGATCCCGAGGCGCGGCACCGATAGCATTCAAGCCATCAACCAGCTCCTGCAGGGTTGCACCTTCCACCAACATCAGCGGGTTATTCTGTTCGTTCACTTCGAGATCGGTGCGAGGCGTGACCACCGTGGTTCCGTCGGAGAACGGACCGGGCTGGCTCACATCTTCGGATTCCGCGATCACGATTTGCAGGTTGCCATGTGCCACGGCCACCTTGCTCAAGCGCACATCCTGACCCAGTACAACGGTACCGGTCTTTTCATCGACCACGACCTTGGCCTTGCCGTCGGGTGCGATGGACAGGTTCTCAAGCGATGCCATGAGCGGGACCATATTGCCGCGGAACTGATCCGGAAGATCCAGTTCAACAGTGGAAATATCCTTGGCAGAAGCATAATTGCCGCCAAGAGCCGAGTTGATCTTGTTCACCACCTGCATGGTCGTGCCAAAGTCACGGACGGAAAGATTGACCGTCATGCGATCCTGATTATTGAAGCGGAAGGGAACGGATCGTTCGACCACCGCTCCATTGGGAATGCGCCCGACTGTGGGGATGTTCTTCTGTGCGGTAGCCGCTTCACCTACAGCGGAAAAACCGCCGATGGTCAATGCGCCCTGAGCCACGGCATACACCTTGCCATCAAGTCCCTTGAGCGGAGTGACCAGAAGGATTCCACCCAGCAGGCTCTCTGCATCACCGAGAGAAGAAACCGTAATATCCAGGCTCGATCCCGGCTTGGCCGAAACCGGCAGCTTGGCCGTGACCATGACCGCAGCCACGTTTTTTGGCTTGAGATCGTCGGGATTGGTCTCCACACCCATCTTTTCGAGCATGTTGGACATGGACCGCAAGGTGAACGTCGAGGAGGTGCCGTCACCGGTTCCCGCCAGACCGACTACCAGACCGTAACCAACCAGTTCGTTGGTTCGCACGCCGCTGAAGCTGGCGATGTCCTTCAACCGTGCTGCCTCAGCAGGGCTCGGCACGATGGCGGTGGTCCAGAAAACCGAGGCAGCCATCACCAGGATGACCAGCATCAGCGATCTCGCCGTCCGCTTTGCGTCAGTATATTTTGATTGATTGTCAGTATGCATGTCGCTCACTCCGTTACCTTTATGCAGGATGTCGCTCATCACCGTCATTAGAACGGGTAAATGTTATCCAGTATGCGAGACAGCCATCCCGGCTTCTGCTTGTCAGCCAATACGCCCTGACCGTAAATTTCGATCTGCGCCTCAGCCAGACTGGTGGAAGGAATGGAATTGTCAGAGGCAATGTCGCGCTGACGAATCAGACCGCGAACCACCAGAAACTGTGTTTCTGCATTGACCCTGATCCGGCGTGCCCCCTCAACCTGCAACAGGTTGCCGGGCAAACGCCGGACGATCCGCGTTGCCACGGTGGCCTCGAAATTCGATTCCTGCTTGGTTTCGCCTGTTCCCGAAAACTCCGAGGACTGTGACGCCCCGATGTTTGCACCAACCGATGCGCCAAGTTCCTTGGCCAGGGGGATATTGCTGATGATCCCTGTGTTGGGCATGGCCGTCACTTCATTGTTGATGCTGTTTTCCTTGTCAGCCGTGGTTTCCGATTTGATATTGGTAGTAGCGGATTCGGACACCTTGACCAGCACGATGTCACCAACGCGGCTTGCACGGTTGTCGTCGTAAAGAAACTCGGAACGGTTGGCATCATAGAGGGACCCCGGATTGGATGTCGGGTCCTGTTCCTCGTAAACCGGGGGTGTCAAAATCGGCATGGGCTGCTCCACATACCGGGGAGCACACCCGACCATCAGGACAGAGGAGCCGAGTAATGTTGCCGCTAACGTGGTAAAAATATGATGTCTCATCAGTTCATCCTCCGATTATCGAACCAGGACCATGTTGTCGCCAACAACGGTTCCACGCACAGTACGCTTGCTTTGCAAATTGCGTACTCCGACTTGCTGTCCCATTCCGGCTTCGCCAAGCGCTTCGGCCTTGATGGAAAGTTGTATACGATCATTCTTGTAGACCAGTGTGACCTTTTCCCCCCGCTCGATCAGCGGAACAGGCTCCAGGTGCGTTGCGGTAAACGGCTGGCCTCGGCCAAGAGTTCTTGTCATGCGCCACGGCCCGCCTGTGCCATCCCAAAGTTCCGGCTTGTAAGCGAGGTTAACCCGCATGAATGTTACCTTATCCTTGGTCACGCGCTCATTTCTATTCAACGGTTTGGCCGCCACGGGTACCGCCTTCCATACGTTCAGGAAGACTGTCCCTGCCTTGGATGAGAGAATCTTGCCCTCCGAAGAAACGGCCTTGAGCTGTATCTGATTGCGACCGGGCTTGATGGTGTCGGTCAGGTTGATGCTGAGCTTGTCGTACTCATTGTCGAAAAAGAAATGCATGGGGAGATTCAAGTCCTTGAAGACCACCTCTCCACCAAGATCTTTTGCCCGAGGCGTCAAAAAAGCGACAACCCTGTTTCGCAGTTCTTCCGCATCCACGACCTTGCCGCCGGTCTGCACCGTCAATTGGCTCGGCAGCACGAGGTTGTTCACCATGGTGCCCATGTAATGCTTCAGAACCTGATGCAGTTTGTCGCGACTCACGGTCACAGGCCGTCCCCGCTTGTCGGAAGCCTTCCAAAGCTTATGCTTGGAAAGGGTCGCCCAGGTGCGGGCATCCACGCCCGGCAACGGGTCGGCAATCTCGCCAAGCAAAACTCGGGGACCCTGTACGCAGGCTGCGCTCTTTACCATCAGACGCCAATTCTGGCCCGGCCCCGATGCAGCACCCAACATGGGGGCACTGCCCAGAACCATGATGCCAATCAGCGCCATCATGTACAGTCCGGTCTTCATCCGATTTGTCCCTTTTGCATTTTGCATGGTACCGCCCTTCCTACTAACGTATTACTCACCGTTAACGCTTGATGTTGATAGCCGTCTGCAACATGGCGTCAGAGGTCGTGATCGCCTTGGAGTTGATTTCGTAAGCTCGCTGTCCCACGATCAGACCGACCATTTCGTCAACCATTTCCACGTTTGATCCTTCGAGAAATCCTTGAGCGAGCGTGCCGTAGTTCTCATCACCGGGAGTACCGGCCACAGGAGCACCCGACGCTTCACTTTCACGATAGAAGTTACGCCCAATGGCTGTCAGACCGGCTGGGTTCTGGAATCGATAAATCTGAATTTCCGCTTCGGCCAATGCCGTACCGTCCTTGTCCAGAGCCGCGATATTGCCGGTTTCGGTCACGACAACGGAAACAGTCTCGGGCGGTACGGTGAACTCAGGCTGCAGGACATGACCACCAGCGGTAGTAACGCGTCCCTGATCATCGAGCTTGAATGCACCGGCGCGGGTGTAGACATCCTCACCATTCATATCGACAAGGAAAAACCCCTTGCCTTCGATGGCCATATCGAGGGGGTTGCCAGTGTTCTGGAAATCACCCTGCGAAAAGAACTTGTGCACCGACACAGGCCGAACACCCATACCGATCTGCATGCCCACGGGGAGCCTGCCACCGGACTGATTCTGGGTACCGGCGATTTGCAGCGTCTGGTACATGAGGTCTTCAAATTCGGCCCTGGATTTCTTGAACCCGGTCGTATTTACGTTGGCCAGGTTGTTCGACAGGGTATCGATGTGCGTCTGCATGGCAACCATACCTGTCGCAGCAGTCCAAAGAGAGCGCATCATAACTGCTATCCTCCTGTTACTTATCTAAGTCTGGAAAGTTGTGTGATCATCTTTCTGTCCATCTGATCCGAGTTCTGCATCACCTTGGCGTACATGGCGAAGGATCGCTGGCTCTCAATCATGGAGACCATTTCCGTCACTACTTCGACATTGCCCTTCTCCAAAAAGCCCTGCTGTACGGTCAGGTCTTCCGGTGGCTGCTCGGCAGCGCCTTCGGGTGCACGGAACATGTTCGATCCGACACGCTCCAGCTTGCCGATGGTGTCAAACGTCACCAGATCGAGATTACCTGCAGGTTGACCGTCAAGATAGATACCGCCACCGCCGTCGACAGTGACTTCGGCCCCTGCCGAAATATTGAGCTGACCGCCATCTACCATTATAGGATGGCCGTCCTTGTTGACGAGCGTACCGTTGACATCAACGGCAAAGTTGCCGGCCCGCTGGTACAATATGCCTTCCGGCGCCTGCACGCGGAAAACCCCTTCTCCACTGAGGGCGAAATCGAGTGGATTGCCGGTCTTTTGCATGCCGCCCTGGGTGAAATCCACAGCCTGTTCCGAAAGCCTCGGCTTGGCCATAATGTTCGGGTCCGGAAACATATCCTTGTCGCGCAGAAAGGATTTGGTGGTGACTACGTTGTCATGCGCAAAACGCGTGAACACGTCGTGAAACGCCATCGTATCCTTTTTATACGCCGTCGTATTAACATTCGCCAAATTATTGGCGATGGTTGACATCCTCATTTCATTGGACAAAGCCCCGAATAATGCGCTTAAACTACTATCTCGCATAGTGCTGTCCTCCTGTTGGCAGGGACAATTGCACTAAGCATGCCAACCCCATTTGGAGGATATGGAGGACACGGAAGAGGTCACTCTCCTTCTACCCTGTGTGCATTTTTCGATTGACTGAAAACCATAGTCGGTATAGTAGATTCGGCTGCCTTCCTCACACCCCCGCACTGTTGACATTCATTTTATATGTGTATAAATAACCTCGTTTCCAAGCGGGTGTAACTCAATTGGTAGAGTGTCAGCTTCCCAAGCTGAGAGTAGCGGGTTCGACCCCCGTCACCCGCTCCAATGCCTTTCGCATGACTGGTCTGTACGGTCTTGCGGGGTTCGCGTAGGTGAGCTCGGGCTCGCCTTTTTTATTTGTATCGGAGAAAACTATGCGCAGAAATTTTGAAGAAACGCTGACCGAACTCATCCGGCCTGAAGTAGAGGCTCTCGGTTGCAATCTGTGGGGACTTACAGCTCCCAACAAGGGCAAGAAGCGTATAGTAAGGATATATATTGAAGATGAGGGAGGCGCTACCATTGACAAATGCGCCAAAGTCAGCCGCCAGGTTGGATTGATGCTCGAAGTCGAAGATATCATTCCCGGCGCTTTCACTCTCGAGGTATCATCGCCTGGGCTGGATCGTCGCTTCTTCTCGACCGAGCAGATGCGCGATTACATGGGCAAGAAAATGACCGCCCAGACCTACGATGTATTTGATGGTCGCCGCAAATTCACCGGCGAACTCAAAAGCGTAGAAGATGATGCCTTCACCTTGGAAATTGACGGCGAAGACGTTACCCTTCACTGGACAGACATCAAAGATGTTCGTCTTGTGTATGAATTTTAAGTTGTACCACAGGTAACACACCAGAGATATTAAGCTCTCTTCAGCGAATCGGTTTGGGCCGAGGGAGTGAAGAGCGGAGGTTTGATCATGTCGGAGCTGAAAAAAGCCATCGACCAGATTAGCAAAGACAGGGGCATTGACCGCGATCTTCTCGTCGACACTCTCGAAGAAGCCGTGCGTTCTGCCGTGGCTCGCAAATATGGCGAGACCATGGATATCGAGGTCTCCTTCAACGAAGATAACGGAGAGATCGAAGTCTTTGAATTCAAGGTCGTTGTTGAAGAAGTTCACGATCCCATCAGTGAAATTTCCCTGGAAGACGCACGGGAACATGATCCCAATGCCCGCGTGGACGACGAAATGGGCTTCCCGGTCAAAATCGAAGATCTTGGCCGTATCGCTGCTCAGTCCGCCAAGCAGGTCATCATTCAGCGCATGCGTGATGCCGAACAGGAAATTATTTACGAAGAATACAAGGACCGCGTGGGCGAAATCTCCAGCGGTATCATCCAGCGCCGTGATCGTACCGGCTGGATCATCAACCTCGGACGCACCGAAGCGCTGCTGCCCAAGGATGAACAGATCCCCAGGGAACGTTACAAGCGTGGTGACCGCGTCCAGGCTTATATCATCGATGTGCTCAAGGAATCCCGTGGCCCACAGGTCGTGGTATCCCGCTCGCACCCGGACTACATGATCGAGCTGTTCAAGCGCGAAGTACCCGAAGTTGCCGACTCCACCGTCAAGATCATGGGTGTTGCCCGCGACGCTGGCCTGCGTGCCAAAGTTGCTGTCATGTCCCGTGAACGCGACGTCGATCCTGTCGGCGCCTGTGTCGGTATCCGCGGTTCCCGTATCCAGAACGTGGTTCAGGAACTCAAAGGCGAACGCATTGATATCGTTGTCTGGTCTCCGGACATCGCCATGTACGCCCAGCATGCCCTCTCCCCTGCCGTTATCACCCGCATCACCGTTGATGAGGAAGAAGAAACGCTGGAAGTAGTATGCCCCGACGATCAGCTCACTCTGGCCATTGGCCGGAAAGGGCAGAACGTCAAGCTTGCTGCCAAGCTCCTTGGCTGGAAGATCGACATTTTTACCGAGTCCCGTTATGGCGAACTCAACGCAGCCCGCAAGGGTATGGATCAGATCGCAAGCGTTGCCGAAGTGTCCATGGACAACTTCTTCAACGCCGGTTTCGAATCCATCGAATCCATCGTCAATGCCACGGATGAAGAGTTGCTCTCCGTCAAGGGATTGACCGATACCAAAATCGCGGACATCCGCGTAGCCATCAACATGTTGGCTCCCGGTGACTTCGGCAGCAATGATACGGAAGAAGTTCCGACTGAACTGCCCGAGGAAGCTGAGGAAAATGATGTAGTCGAGACTGAATCGACTGAGACAACTGAAGAGGAATCCGAGACTCCCGCCGAGGGCGAGGAGACAAAATAGACACCGTGCCGGTACGGTACGCAGAGAAGACAGGAATGACTCACGAACCTGTTCGTATGTGTATTGTATGTCGTCAACGCTACCCCAAGGGGGAGCTTGACAGGTATGTGTGTCCGGATACTGCGAAGGAACTGGAAACGGACGGTCCGGTTCCGGACCCGGGTAAAAACAGACCGGGACGTGGTTTTTACGTATGCGTCCAGGCCCGTTGCCGGGAACACTTCCCGAAAATGATCAAGGGCCTGATGAAGAAACGCAAGGGGGTTTTTAAATGACCGCAAAGGTTCGGGTAGAAGACTTGGCTACTGAGCTTGGACTCAGTAACAAGGAAATAATCAAACAACTTCGAGAATTGGGAATTCAGGCGAAAAGCCAGAAAGCCGTTCTCGATGATGAAGATGTTGACCGTCTTAAGGCGGAATTGAAGAGCACCGGTAGCAAGAAGAACGAAGTTCGTCGTGTGACCGGGTCTGGCGTCATTGTTCGACGTCGACGCAAAAAATCCAATGAAGCCGAGGCGGAAGCCCCGGAGGAAACACCTGTGGAAACGGCAGACGCGCCGTCCGAAGCCGAAGCCGAGCCTCCGCAGGAAACCGCTCCGCAAGCCGAAGTCGAACCGCCCGCCAAGGAAGAGACCCCCAAAGAGCCAGTGGCGGAAGAGGCCGAAGCAAAACCTGCCAAGAAGCAAAAGGCCAAGAAGGAAGCCCCCAAGGTACGGGTGATCAAGCCCGCAGTCGAAGAGGCTCCCGAAGAAACTCCCGTGGCAGAAGAGGCAGCGCCCGAACCCGCGCCTGAAGAAGCCGAAGCTCCTGCAAAAGAAGTCACTCCCGAACCGGAAGCTGTGACCGAAAAGCAGGCCGAGCCTGAAGCTGTTGCCAAGGAAGAAGCCAAATCCGAGGAAGCCAAAGCCGAGAAAGAAGTCGAAGCGCCGGCTCCCAAGGAAGAAAAGAAGGCCCAGCCTGCGGCAAAAGGCGATAAGCCTGAAAAGAAGAAAAAGAAGAAGAAAAAGGAGCCTGAAGCTCCCAAAGTTAAAATTATTTCCATGCCCGACCCCAATGAGGTCAAGGCTCGCGAAGAAGCCAAGGCCATGTCTCAGCCTGCGCGCCGCCCCGGTGGCGGACGTCCAGGTGGAGGTCGCCCCGGTGGTCCCGGAGGCCCTGGTCGCCCTGGTGGAGGTCGTCCGGGTGGTCCCGGCCGTCCTGCTGGAGGTCGCCCCGGTGCTCCCGGAATGCCTGCTGCCCAACCGCCCATGCCGGACGGTCGCAGCAAAAAGAAGAAAGGCAAAAAGGATCGCCGCGTTGTCGAATTCGGCAACAAGGGGCGCGAGGGCGCTCGTTTCGATGACAGCGCATTCCCTCAGGGACGCAAAGGCCGCAAGAAAAAAGGCGGGCGCAGGCAGAATATTCAACAGAAACTCGAGCAGCATAAGACAGCTCCCATGAAGGCCGCAAAGCGTAAGATCAGATTTGATGAAGCCATCCGTCTTTCCGACATGGCTCACCAGATGGGCGTCAAAGCTCAGGATCTGATCAAGGCTCTGTTCGGCATGGGTGTCATGGCGACTATCAACCAGTCTCTGGACCTTGATACCACCACCCTGCTGGCTGGCGAGTTCGGCTACGAAGTGGAGAACGTTTCTTTTGATGAGCAGGAATTCCTGACTCCCACGGAGGCGGACAAGGATGAAGATCTGCTGCCTCGTCCTCCTGTGGTTACCATCATGGGTCACGTTGACCATGGTAAGACCTCACTGCTGGATGCCATTCGCCTCTCGAACGTCACAGACGGCGAAGCAGGCGGCATCACACAGCATATCGGTGCGTACCATGTCCAAACGGATCGCGGTGAAGTCGTATTCCTCGATACTCCCGGTCACGAAGCGTTTACCACCATGCGTATGCGTGGCGCCCAGGTTACGGATATCGTCATCCTGGTCGTAGCAGCGGACGATGGCGTCATGGATCAGACCCGTGAAGCTGTCAGCCACGCCAAGGCTGCCGGAGTTCCCATCGTTGTTGCCGTGAACAAAATCGATAAGGAAGGCGCGAACCCGGATAACGTCAAGCGTGAGCTTGCCGAACTGGAACTCGTACCTGAAGACTGGGGCGGAGACACCATCTTTGCCCATGTATCCGCCAAACAGCGTACAGGTCTTGATGAACTGCTCGAAATGGTCCTCCTCCAGGCAGAAGTTCTGGAACTGAAGGCCAACCCGAACAAACACGCTCGCGGTCATATCGTTGAAGCGCGTCTTGACAAGGGTCGCGGCCCTGTTGGCACCATGCTGATCACCGAAGGTACGATCAACCAGGGCGACTCGTTCGTTTCCGGTGTCCACTTCGGTAAGGTCAGAGCGATGTTTGATGATCAGGGTAAGAAGCTGAAAAAGGCCGGACCGGCTATGCCTGTAGAAATTCAGGGTTTTGACGGTCTGCCGGAAGCTGGTGACGAACTCTTCGTTGTTGATGAGGAAAAGATGGCACGCCGCATTGCTCAGTCCCGAGCAATGAAGCAGCGTGAAAAGATTCTGTCGGCCAAAACCAAGGTCACACTGGAATCCTTCCTCGCCTCCAAGCCCAACGATGAAGCCCAGTCCCTTAACCTGGTGCTCAAGGCTGACGTGCAGGGTTCTCTCGAAGCCGTCACCGAAGCGCTCAACAAGCTCTCCACGGACGAGGTCAAAATCAACGTTGTCCATGGTGGAGCCGGTGCCATCACCGAATCCGACATCCTGCTGGCTGGCGCGTCCGAAGCTGTTATCATCGGCTTCAACGTACGCCCCAACCTCAAGGTAAAGGAAGTTGCCGAGCAGGAAGGCGTCGAAGTCCGCTTCTACGACATCATCTACAAGCTGGTGCAGGAAGTGAAGGACGCCATGTCCGGCATGCTCGCCCCGGATATCGAAGAGGTCTACCTCGGCCAGGCCGAAGTACGTCAGACCTTCTCCGTACCCAAGGCCGGCACCATTGCAGGTTGTTACGTACCCGATGGAAAGATCACCCGCGGAGCCATGGTTCGCCTGCTTCGTAACGGCGTGGTTATCTACACCGGTACAGTATCCTCCCTGCGTCGCGAAAAGGACGATGTCCGCGAAGTCGCAAAGGGCTACGAGTGCGGTATCGGACTCGAGAAGTTCAACGACATCAAGGTCGGCGATTCCATCGAAGCATTCGAAAACAAGGAAATCGCCCGTACGATCGACTAGTAATATGCACTATCTGACGGGCGGCTTGTTGCAAAATGAGCCGCCCGTTTTATTTTATCAGCTGAATCAGTTATGATCATAGGCGTCCTCACACTCCAGTTTCACCTCCATGGCAATCGCTCCCTCAAGGGAAAACGCAAGATTGCCCAAAGTCTGAAACAGAAGCTCCGCAACAAGTTCAATGTGGCTGTAGCGGAAGTTGAGGCCATGGATGTACACGAAAAGTTGGTACTGGGCGTGGTTACCACCGCAAATGAAACCGCCCGGGTTGAAAGCCGGTTGGCAAAGGCTCTCGCAATGGTCGAAGCCATCTCGCCGGCAGAACTGACGAACTGTAATACCGAGATATTCAGCGACTCGGACTAAGGATTGATATTATGAAAGCTTCAACATCCCGCCGTGCCGTAAGCATGGGAAATCAGGTCATGCGCGAAGTGGCGACCTTGCTTGTGGAAGAGGCACACGACCCTCGCCTGCAACTGGTTACGCTGTCCGGTGTTCGGATGAATGCCAACCTGCGCATAGCCGAAATATTTTACACGGTCTCCGGCGACGAAGCACATCGCAAGGAAGTACAGGCAGGTCTGGAAAAAGCCAGCGGATTCCTGCGGTCCCAGATCGGACGCCGCCTGAAATTGCAGTATACTCCGGAACTGCGTTTCATCTTTGACGATTTTCTTGAGGATGTAGTGTATGGAAAGCCCAATCAAGCAGATTAGCCGAGTACTGCGCTCAGAAGACGACTTTCTGGTTGTCTCGCACTACAACCCGGACGGCGACGCCCTCGGGTCGACATGTGCCATGGGCCACATTCTCAAAGCTTTGGGTAAGCAGTTCACGCTGTACAACACGTCCGGCGTTCCTCAGCGATACGACTTTGTGAACAAGCCTGCCGAGATTCTTACGGAACTGCCCGAGCGCCTTCCCAAATGGACCATTGTTCTCGATTGCGGAGCAAAGGATCGCATGGGTGATGAACTGATGAAACGGGTGGACCAAACCCGCATCATCGATATTGATCACCATCTGGGTAACGGCGACTATGGCGAAATAAACTGGGTGGATGTCAGGCAACCGGCAGTAGGTTCCATGATCGCGGAACTGGCCACTGAGCTGGAAGTCCCGCTGATCGGCGGACTGGCCGAGTGCATTTACCTGGCTGTCGCAACTGATACAGGCTTCTTCTCCTATGGTTCCACCACACCGGAATCTCTTGAGCTTGCTGCAACCATGCTCCGCCACGGACTTGACCTTGCCCGTATGAATGAGCGCATCACAAAACAGTGGAGCGAAGAGCGCATGCGCCTGTGGTCCGAGGTCATGAGCGACGTCCAACTGTTTGCAGACAAACGCGTTGCCGTCGGCACGATCACACAGGAAATTTTCGAGCGCACCGGCACTACTTCGGGCGATACCGAAAACATCATCAATTTCATCCGCCGCCTGAAATCCGTTCGTGTGGCAGCCATCCTTCGCGAAGAAGGAGAGAACTGCTACAAGTTCAGCCTGCGCTCCTACGGCAACGACAATGTCCAGGAAATAGCCTCCCAATTCGGTGGCGGCGGACATAAAAACGCTTCCGGCGGGACCATCGAGGCACCGCTGGATGAAGCCCGCGAACTCCTGGTTTCCGCCATAACTGCGGCGTTGGAGTTGGACTAGATGGGACGTAAAAGAAAGCGCAGCAAAGAGCAGTGCGATGGAGTCCTGGTTCTGAACAAACCGTCAGGACCGACTTCTGCTGATTGTCTCAACGACATCAAGCACCAGCTCAAGCAATACAAGATCGGTCATGCCGGAACGCTCGACCCCTTGGCTTCAGGTGTTTTGTTGGTCATGCTCGGGCACGGTACAAAGCTTGGTCCGTATCTCACTGGCGCAACAAAAACCTATACCGGAACATTTCGCCTTGGAATGACTACGGATACCCTCGATATTCAAGGGGAAACCGTTTCAGAAAGCGAAGTAAACGTTACTGCCGAAGATGTCGAACGTGAAATTTTATATTGGAAAGAGTTGACAGAGCAGGAAGTTCCGGCCTATTCCGCAGCCAAACACAAGGGCAAGCCTTTGTATGCCTTAGCCCGTGCGGGCGAAGACGTACCGGTAAAAATCAAGCCCATAGTTATTTCTCATGTGGAAATGCTGGACGTACGATTGCCAGAGGCATCGTTCAGGGTCAGTTGCTCCGCCGGCACTTACATACGCTCCCTGGTCCACAGCTTGGGGAAGCGAATGGGGTGCGGCGCTGTGCTGACCAGCCTGAACCGCGAAGAGAGTGAACCTTTCGGACTCGACAAGGCTTACGAACTCGCGGACGTTCTGGAGCACCCGGAATCTTTTCCGGATAAGGTGATTCCCTTACGGGATACCCTTCCTCACTGGCCCCGGTTTCAATTGACTGAACCACTGTCAGGACTCGTCATGAACGGGACCTGGCTGCCGGTCAACGATGAACCGGGAGAAATGCTGGCAGGAGAACTCGGCGATCAGGCCATGCTGCTTGATCACGAAGGAAAACCGCTGGCACTGGTAGAGGCAAAGCTTCAGGACAACAAACCCAAATGGTCCATTTTACGTGGCCTGTGGGGACAGGACTGAGCCGCCAATGAATCGTATGAAAAGCAAACAATACAATAACACTCTAGCTAGGAGGATATCGCTGTGGTGATGACTGCTGAAGACAAGCAAAAGATCATTGATGAGTACAAGACCTGTGAAGGCGACACTGGTTCCCCGGAAGTGCAGATCGCACTCGTAACCGCTCGCATCCAGTACCTTGCCGAACACTTCAAGACCCACAAGAAGGACCACCACTCCCGCACCGGTCTTCTGAAATTGGTCGGCCAGCGCAGGAAAATGCTCAAGTACCTTGCTAACAAGGACATCCAGCGCTACCGTGACCTCATTGGTCGCCTCGGCCTGCGCAAGTAGTTCTTTTACAATCGAGTACAAGGGGGAGGCTTCGGTCTCCCCCACCCTTTTCTGTCACTTTCTGCGACGGAGCCGTCTGTAACGTAACAGGCTGATCCGTTTCCCCCTCAAGCGACGTTTAGTTGGCTGCGGAAGGCGTTTTTGGGCGACACACTGTCTCCCAATTACATCCCAAAAGCTCCTCCCCAAGCCGGCTAACCCACACCGAGGGCCTTACGCAGAGAGTGATCCACCTATTACATTGGAGGATTCACTATATGTTGACCCCCTTTGATTCGACCAGTGTCACCGCAAATGTCGGCGACATCGACATCACTATTGAAACCGGTAAATACGCCCGACAGGCAAGCGGCGCAGTTACCATTTCTTCCGGCAATACGACCGTACTGGTTACTGCCGTTACCCAGCCCCTTGCCGTCGATCGCGGCTTCTTCCCGCTGACCTGTAACTATCAGGAAATGGCATACGCCGCCGGTCGCGTTCCGGGTAACTACTTCCGTCGTGAAGGACGTCCTTCCGAGCACGAAACCCTGGTTTCCCGCCTCATCGACCGTCCTATTCGTCCGCTCTTCGCAGAAGGTTTTGCCGACGAAGTACAGATCATTGCAACCGTTCTGTCCGCTGACAAACACGTCAATCCGGACGTTCTGGCGCTGACTGGTGCTTCCGCAGCCTGCCACATCTCCAAGATGCCCTTCCTCGGCCCCATCGTTGGTGCTCGTGTTGGATACGTGAACAACGAGTTTGTTCTGTATCCTTCTTATAAAGGTATTGAAGAGCAGTCTTCCCTGAACCTCGTCTTCGCGGCAACCCGCGACGCCATGGTCATGGTTGAGGGTGGCGCTCAGTTCATCTCCGAAGACATCATTGCCGATGCTCTGGCCTGGGGCCATGAGCAGGTCATGCCGCTCTTCGACATTCAGGACCAGCTTCGCGAGAAAGTCGGTGTACCCAAGCTCGAAGTCGCTGCCCCCAAGCAGGATCAGGAAATCGTTGAATTTCTGGGCGACTTCATCACCGAAGACCTTGAGAAAGCACTGACCACCCCTGAGAAGATGGTTCGTTATGCAGCCAAGGACGCTGCAAAGAAAAAGGCACAGGAAGCTGTTGCCGAAAAATTCCCCGAAGACGAAGCCAAGCTCAAAGCTGTTGGCGATGTCATCGGCGATATGACCAAGAAAATCGTTCGCGAGCGCATCGTGAAAGAAGGCAAGCGCATTGACGGCCGCGACACCACCACGGTTCGCCCGCTGTCCATCGAAACCGGCCTGCTGCAGCAGACCCACGGTTCCGTGCTCTTCCGCCGCGGTGAGACCTCTGCTCTGGCAGTCGCCACCCTCGGCTCCACTCGCGATGAGCAACGCTACGACTCCCTGCTGGGCGATGCCACCAAGCGCTTCATGCTCCATTACAACTTCCCCCCATACTGCGTGGGTGAAGCTCGTATGCTGCGCGGCACCTCCCGTCGTGAAGTCGGCCACGGTGCCTTGGCTGAACGCGCTCTGTCCCCGGTACTCCCGAGCCCCGAGGAATTCCCGTTCACCATCCGTGTTGTCTCCGAGATCATGGAGTCCAACGGTTCCTCTTCCATGGCTTCCGTATGCGGCGCCACCCTGTCCCTGATGGACGCTGGTGTCCCCATCACCGAGCCGGTTGCCGGTATCGCCATGGGCCTGTGCAAGGAGAACGACGAGTACTTCATCCTCACCGACATCCTCGGTGACGAAGACGCACTGGGCGACATGGACTTCAAGGTCGCCGGTACTCGCGATGGTATCACCGCCATTCAGATGGACATCAAGATTGCCGGTATCCCGCAGGACGTTCTGAAGAAGGCTCTGCACCAGGCAAAAGACGCACGTATCCACATCCTCGACCACATGGCCGAAGAACTGGAAACCCCGCGTGAGTCCCTGTCCGAGCTGGCTCCGCAGATGGCTGTTGTTCACATTGATCCCGAAAAGATCCGTTCTGTCATCGGACCCGGCGGCAAGAACATCAAGGCGATCACTGCTGAGACCGAAGCCGATATCGACATCGAAGATTCCGGTAAAATCTCCATCTTTGCCCCGACCATGGCATCCATGGAAAAGGCCAAGGAAATGGTCCTCTACTACGACCAGAAGCCCGAACCGGGCAAGAACTACCTCGGCACCGTCCGTAAAGTTCTCGAAGTGGGCGCCCTTGTCGAGATTCTCCCCGGCCAGGAAGGCATGCTCCACATTTCCCAGCTCGACTTCGAGCGCGTGGAACGTGTGGAAGACGTGGTCCAGCTCGGCCAGGAAGTATGGGTCAAGTGCATCGCACTGGAACCCGGCGGACGTATCCGTCTCTCCCGCAAGGCATGGCTCATGGAAGAAGCCGGTCAGGAAGTAAACCTGGAAGACTTCAAGCGCCCCGCACCTCGCGGTGGTGACCGTGGTGACCGCGGTGGTCGCCGTGACAATCGCGGTGGACGCGACAATCGTGGCGGAGGACGCCGCGACAACCGTGGCGGCGGACGCCGCTAGTCACTACAGACTATAAACAATCAAGCCGTGACTGCATCCGCAGTCACGGCTTTTTTTGTGCAACAGTCTGTTGCATCTCAAGCTTCAATTTGTATTGAAAACTTCTGGGAAACCCATTGAAGCAGACAATAGAAGCAACAGATCTTTTCTTGCAATGGACACAAAAAAAGAAATCATGATACCGTTTATGACCAAGGAGTGTCCTATGACGCAAATCGTGATTTATGGAAAACCGACCTGTCCGCACACAAAGCGCGCTTTGGAAGCTTACCCTAAAGCCGTTTTTGTTGATGTACTGCTTTCTGATGACAACATGAACAAGATGCTGGCACTTTCAGATGGCCGACGACGCATTCCTGTCATCGTCGATGGGGATGCCATTTCCCTGGGATTCAATGGTGGTTCATGAAATGTCTGATGCTCGGCAGGTTGTCGAGATGCATATTTGAAAAAAGCCTCTCTTTTCAGGGAGGCTTTGTTAGTTGCAATCAACTGACAAGAACACCGGCATAGCCGACAACCTGATCAAAATCGCCTGAGACTTCACCGGACGTGGCATATGTCACTAAATTCCCCTTGGTCGCTCCCATTGCGAGAGCAGCAAAAAGCCCGGTTGTCATCGGCAGAACACCGCACATGGATATTTCATGCTCACGAACCGTTGAGAACAAGCCCTGCGGATCAAGGTTCACTGCTGCATCCAGTGCCAGCGCATCCTTTTCCTTGGCCTGATCATGACTGATGTAATGGCTCATGTCCGAGCTGACAACAATGGACACGGGGCGGCCCAACGATTTAAGTACAGCTCCTATACTTTCCCCGACCTGTTGCAGCGCATCAAACTCGAATGCCGAGATGGCTATGGGAACAATCTTGGTCTTGGGATTCAAGCGATGCAGGAAAGGCAGTATGACCTCAAGGGAATGCTCGCCCGTATGTGCGGCCGTATCCGCGCTCAACAACGGGGTAGCTTCCAGAAGTTTGGCTGCCAGTTCCCCATCCACAGGCACGGAGCCGCCCGGGATATTCCAACTCCCCTCATTCCACACGGAAAAGCGTTCACCGCGCCCTGTATGATTCGGGCCGAGCAGGACGATGGTGTCGGCCAGATTCGCCTTGGCAAGAGTCTGTCCGCACACCGCGCCAGAAAAGATATATCCCGCATGGGGAACCATGGCCAACAGCGTAGGATCAGCCACCTGTTCAGCATCGCCCAGGTATTTATCCACCATTTCGTTCAAGCGGGTCGGATTATCATCGTAAAACCGACCGGCGACCACAGGTTGCCTTAGCATAGTATACCTCCATTATTGAGCAGGATGGCGTTCAAAGGAATCTATGAGGGTAAATCACCAGTTGCGCACTGACAACCAATCAGATGCGCTCAATGGCTAAATAACGCTTTCTAGCGGGGACCAGGCTGATACTGCTGTACCTGCTGCTCCAGATCATAGGTATCCAGAGCGGATTTTGCCAATTGAGCCTGCAGGCTGTCCGGCTTCTTCTCAATGATATCGGTGAGCAGTTGCTTCCATTCTTCCATGGCACCCGCCTTGCGGTAGATGCGAGCGAGCTTGAAGCGTGTGGAAGCCCATTCAGGATTATCGACACTGATGTACTCGTCATACTGCTTGGCCCACTTCAACGCCTCTTCATAGCGCCCGGAGCGCTCTGTGGCATAGATGGACATCAGCACGGCGTCCTTGATCTTTTCTGGATCACCATCATTTTGCAGCAGCAGAGTCAGCGCCTCCTGTGCGTACACAAATACTCTGCGCAGGTCCTGCCGCTCCATGGCCGCCTTGGCCATGTAGTACATTGCGTAGGCACGGAATGCGGGTTCAACATCCATATCCTTGGCGAGTTCGGCCCACATGGCCTGCGCCTGATTGTCCTGCCCGAGATTCTGCAGGGACATGGCGCGAGCATAATCGAGTTGGCGCAACTGCGCAGGCTTGAGATCCCAGTTCTTTTTGGCCATTGCCACCAGATCGGCAATCTCCTGCCACGCGAGATCATCAAGATAAATATTAACAGCCAGTCCCAGTGCCTCGTCGGAAATGCCGGGAATCTGCTTGTCCTGCAAAAACGGCTTGATGATTTCGAGCGCCTTTTCAGGCTGACCTACTTTCCAGTAACTGGTGGCGACATTGAGTCGAGTCTGGTCATCAACCTTGGTGTCTTCCTGACCGATGAAGTCATATGTTTCCCAGTAGCGAACAATACGCCCATACCGCTCTTCTTCGATCATGCCGGGTACAGCCAATGCAAACACGGAATCACCCAGCGTACGTGCCCTATCCACCAGTTGGTGCTCGGGATACAGGTCGACAAAGTCCTGTGCAGCGGTCAGCGCTTCCGGGTACTGCTCGTTAAAAGCGTACCACATGGCGAGCTTGAGCTGGGCTATGGGTGCCAAGGGACTGTCCGGGTGGTTCTCAACAATCTCTTTGTAAATATTTTCCGGGCGCTTGTTGTACGGACGATCAAAAACAGAGGCCATCTCAGCCATGGCCGGCTCGTCGTAGATACCTTCCTCTGCCAGACGCATCTTGGAAATCAGCCCGCCGTCCTTGTCAGGAAAGTCCTTGATGGCTTTCTGATAGACCTGTCGAGCGGCATCATTCTCGCCCTGCCGGACATAAATATCACCGATTCGAGCCAGTACAAGATCAGCCCCATCAGCCTCGGGATTGATATTGTAATACGTGAAGAAGTGATTCTTGGCTTGAGGCCATTTTTCCAGCTTCATTTCCACGCCACCGGCAAGCCGGAGGAACTGCGGATTTTCCATGTAGTAGTCAGGCCAACGCTTGTCTATGTAGTCGACAATCTGGAACGCCTGCTCGACAAAGCCGGTCTTGTTCAGGGAATCCGCCAGATAATAGGCAGCCTGTTTGACCAGCTCGTGCTCGGGATGCGTCTGGATCAGGTATTGGAACTGATCCGCCGCTTTTTTGTAGTCGCCCTTGTTGTAGTAGTATTCACCCCAATAATAGCTGATGGAGGGAATATTCTCATCGTCAGGATACTTGTCCTGTAAAATTTTGAAGTAGGCTTTTGCTTCCGGGAAGTTGCCCATCCGAAGGTTCAGGAGTCCGAGATTGAGCAGTGAACGCGGTACACGATTGGATCGAGGGTTCGCATTCATCGCTTCAATATAAGCCTGAGTTATCTCGCTGAATTTTTCGTCCAGCTGATCCTTGAACATTTCCTTCTTGATATCCGCCACGGCAAACAGCGTTTCCTCACGGACATCATCAGGGATATTAGGCTGCTTGAGGATATCCTCAAACATGGGCAGGGCATTGTCGAGGGCGCCGCTGAACATCATGGACTGCGCCTCGTACAACTTGTCACGTATCGCTTGATCAAGCTGTTCCTGCGTCTGCGGCTCACCTTCCTGAGCAGTATCGGCTTCCGCCTGCAACTCTTCTTCGGCAGCCGCAATCGGCTCTTCAGGAACAGGGGTACCTTCGCCCCCCTCCTGCAATGCTATCTGCTCCTGAACAGAGAGCTGCTCTGTCGGATTCTCCATGGTCTGCTGAACGAGAGCTTCCTCTTCAGCGGTCGGTTCCGGTGGCGGCGCTCCTTCCACAACACTCGGAGGCGGTGACACGGCCCCACCAGCCTGCCCCTGGCCCGAGACCGTAGGTGCGGAGGCTGCCGTACTTCCGGGTGGTGGAGCAACGCTGCCTCCTGCCGCACCCGAACCGGATGCAGGCTCTTGAACTTCGGCTATATCACCATTGTCCACAGGCGGCGGGGTCACAGCCCCAACTGTTCCACGCTGCTCAGAGGGGGCCGGAGTCGAATCAAGAATAGATTCCTCAGCAAGTTCGGCAAAACCAGCCTCTTCCGGCGTACTATCCGAGACTTTGAAACGGAGTTCACTGGAAGGCGGATACGTAACCTCTGGCTCCTGCGGCGCAACCGGTTCAGCAGGCTCCTCCTGAACGGGAGCCGGGTCAGCAGTGGCACCGGATACCGGTTCACTTTCCTGCCCCGGGGCCTGCACTTCATTGCGAACGGAATATGGAACGGCAAAAAACGGCTGGCGCTGGCCTTCCCCATTTCCCTGAGCTTGAGGCTGGGCTGGCTGGGGAGCAGGTTGCACCTGCGTTGCAGTATTCTGCGGAGCAGCAGGCTGTGGCTCAGGAGCGGTAACCGGTTCAGTCTCTGTAGTATTTTCAGCCGGAGTATCGGCTTCTGGCGCGACTGTCTCCTGCCGCTCTACCGGGGCCTTCCAGCGGGCGCCAATGGGATCACGAAAAATCTGTAATAAAAATTCGGGTTTTCCCGGAGTCGCGACATTGATGTACCCAAACGCATTGGTTCGTGTGACCAATTCGACCCCATTTTCCGTTGTTCGGAGTAATTCCACGAGCTTGCCAGGGAAATCTTTGCTGGTAGGTTTGGTTTCAGAGTCCCAGATGCCGTTGGGTAAAGAGATGTTCAGTTCACGCTCGCCGACGCGACTGACCTCAAATTCTGGCAATTGTTTGGAATCAAAAGCGAAAATCAAACGATCCGAATCTCCCTGCGAACTGAAATTCACACGAAGAGCCAGAGCCGGGGACGCTGCAAGCATACCCATGATAAGGGCCAACACCCATGGCTGGATCATTTTTATGGCGTTTTTCACTGTCACGTCGAATGGTTATGCAAATGCCGTGCAAGAATCCCCTTTTCACTCACTCAAATAAACCCAAGCAATTACAACAAGCCCCGTTTTTTCAACTTCTCAATGAGGGTCGTTCGCTTGATACCCACCAACTCGGCAGCCTTGTTTTTCACACCATCGGCCTTTTCGAGGGCCTCCGAAAGAAGCCGCCCCTCAATCGCCTCCAGAAATTCTTTGAGCTTGAGGTCTTTATCGCCCATATCACCAAGAGTCGGCCATACAAAACCGACAGGGCGCATGGGGATTGTCTCCTCAACCTTTTTGAGTGGTTGCTCACCGATATCATGGAAAATTTTATCCGGCAGGTCTTCGGGAGTCACTTCATCACCATCGCACAGAATGGACAGGCGCTCCATGAAGTTTTCAAGCTCACGGACGTTGCCGGGCCATGAATAGGTCAGCAGCATCTGTTTGGCTTTCTCGTTGATAGTCAAGCGTTTCCGGCACTTGGACTTGCAATGATCATTGAGAAAATGGTCGGCGAGGAGCAGGATGTCATTTCCCCGCTCGCGCAAAGGCGGCAAGTGAAGCGGAATGACATTCAGGCGATAAAAGAGATCCTCACGAAACCGGCCAGTCCGAACTTCGTCCTCCAGGTCCCGGTTGGTCGCGGCGACAACACGCACATCAACTTTCTTGATGGTGGTTCCACCGACACGCTCTATCTCCTTTTCCTGCAAGGCGCGAAGAATCTTGACCTGCAGTGACAGGTCCATCTCGCCGATCTCATCGAGGAAAATGGTACCACCATCTGCAAGCTCAAACCGCCCTGGCCGCGAACGGACAGCGTGGGTGAAGGCGCCCTTTTCATGGCCGAACAGTTCGGATTCCAGCAATTCCTTAGGGATAGCACCACAGTTAATGGGAACAAAGGCCCCTGAATGCCGATCACTGTTGCCGTGGAGAGCTCGCACCAACAGTTCCTTACCTGTACCGGATTCTCCGGTCACAAGCACGGTGCTGTCCGTGGGTGCAACTTTTTCCAGTACCTTGAAAACGCCGGTCAACGCCGGACTATCGCCAATGATACCTTTCAAATCGAGAGCCATTTTTCCTCCAGCGTCAATTCAATGAAACGGCAGGCGTCTGGGTTCCTGTCCGCAACTATTTCTTTAATATACATTTCCTCTGTCAAGAAAATGACGGCATGTCAACGGTTGGCCGACAAATTTTACGAAAAATAACACGGGAAACAGAGAGGTTAGAACGATTACTATCACGATCGACGCAAGACCAGTAATCATTGCTTGCGTAGCTCACCCCTTCCCGCTCTATCTGAACTGCGATTTTACTTAATTACAACAAGTAGATATACATCTCGATCCATATGTTCCTACATTCACGAACATGGGACAGCGCATTATGGCAAAAGAAAAAGCCCGGACTCGAAAGCCCGGGCCTTATTTTACTCTTTAAACCGGATCAGCTTCTCCGGATGATTTCCTTGGCTGGTATCAATGCCGTAGCTGCCGCGCCCACGATGTTTCCGGCAACACCGGGGCCATCGCCAGCCACGAACAAACCCTCGACCGAAGTCTCCAGGTGCTCCCTGGTCTCCACCTGCGTGGCAAAGAACTTGATCTCCGGAGCATAAAGCAGTGTCTCGTCATTGGAAACACCGGGAACAATGTTGTTCAACTGCTCAAGTCCATCCACCAGATTGGTGACGATGCGCTCGGGCAATGCCATTGCGATATCGCCGGGAACAACGTTTTTCATGGTCGGCTCGATGTAGCCGTTGCCGATGCGATCCCATGTGGAGCGACGACCGCGACGCAGGTCACCGAAGCGCTGAAGGATTGGCTTGCCACCGCCGATGAGGGGGGCGAGGCGGCCAATGGACTCACCATAAGCCTGGTTGTCTTCAACTGGATCATTGAGCACAACCTTGGACAGGAACGCGAAGTTGGTGTTCTCGGACTTGGTATTCATCAGCGCGTGCCCGTTGACGCACACGAAATCCTGATAGTTTTCCAGCGCCACGAAACCGCCGTAGTTGGTGCAGAAGGTACGGGTCTGGTCGTCGTACTTGTTGGTGCGCACGAAGAAGGTCGGATCATAAATGACAGAACACAGATCCTGCATGATCTCGTTATGCACTTCCACTCGGACACCGACTTCGATGCCACGCTGGGACACCTCAATACCATGCTGCTGCACAGCCTGACCAACCCACTCTGCTCCAACACGACCGGGAGCCAGAATGACGTTCTTGGCAGAATATTCATTGCGACTGGTAACGACGCCGGTCACCTTGCCGTTCTCAACCTTCAGGTCCTTCACGCTCTCGGATGTGTGGAAGGTAACGCCTTTATCCATGATGTAGTCGGCCATACCGGCGATATGCCCCGGGAGATTATCACTTCCAAGGTGCTTCTGTTTGATCACCAACAGATCGATACCGTGCTTGCGGGCATCCTTGCGAATGTCCTTGGCCATATCCATATCCGTGGGAAATACCTGACCGTCCATTCCGAAACGGTTGAATATTTCCTCGGTTTCATTGATGAGGGCGCGCGCTTCATTGATGCCGACAAATTGTGTCAGGTCGGTCTTGCCCAACTTGTGAATGAAGTTCAGCTTGCCATCAGAGAAAAGGCCGGCACCGCCGACACCGCACAAGATATTGCAGGGACGGCATTTGATACATTCCTGGTCGCCGGAAAGCGGACAGTCCCGTTTGAGGGGACGCTTGCCCTTGTCGATAAGCAGTACATCCAGGTCGGAATGCTCGCCAAGATAATATGCGGCAAACAATCCGGCAGGGCCACCGCCCACGATAATGACATCGTAATCGGTTTTCACGGTCTTCTGAGTCATGATTTCCTCTTTTGGGAGACAGTCGCACTGTCGGATTCCCTCCCGACAAGAACCGCTTCGAGGCGGAACTGAAACGTCTCCAACGATTTTATGTAGCGCATTCGCATGATGTACACGGCACAGGCCAACACTGCATGCAGAACGCAAGTATGGCCCGTGCTGGGCGTACTCTGCTCCAAATCAGGAGCGCGCGCAGACGGGCCATGATAGACCGTAAGACATAAAATCTGAAGTTGTCAACCGATGAAATCAGGCAACCATATTGAGGAGATGGCCCGTCATCTGTTCGGAGACGCGAATGGCGGCGGTGTTGGCGGAAAACGCTCTACTTGTGGTCATCATATCAACCATTTCCGTCCCGAGGTCGGTATTGGACAGTTCCACACCATCAATGACCGGTCCCTGTTCCGAAGACTGGTTGATGGACCCGACACGGACCCCCTGCCCTTCCGGGCCGGTCTCAAGACCGACGGAACTGGGCTGGAAACCATCCGTATTGACGTTGGCGATATTATTGGCGGATACCTGCTGAACTGTACTCAGCGCAGATAACGCGGATGCATTGACTTCGGACATACTCTAACTCCCTCCCGAGCATTTGGAGGAAACAGCCAGACTCAAGTATACCTGTGTCGTCGCCGCCATGCAAGGGAGGGCTACTCGCCCCCCTCGATGACCGCAAAGGCCGAATGGTTGTGGATCGATTCGAAGCTTTCGACCTCGACCTTATACCAGTTGATCTGTTCGTGTTCATCAAGCCCCTTGGCCGCTTCGCGCACGACATCCTCAACAAAGGTGGGATTGGCAAATGCCGCCTCGGTCACAAACTTTTCGTCTTCGCGCTTGAGCAGTGAATACACCTGACACGAGCCTGATTTTTCAGCTATCTCGATGAGGTCCTCAAGCCAGACAAATCCGTCAAAGCGGGTGCGGATGCGCACTTCAGCACGCTGGGAGTGCGCCCCTTCCTCGGAGATGGCCTTGGAGCAAGGGCAGACAGTCATCACCGGCACGTCCGCGCCCAAAGTGAACCGCAGTTTGCCTTCCTTGAGGTACCCGTCGACTCGACAGGTATAATCCATAAGGCCGTTGGCACCGCTTTTCGGGGAGGGGCGGCGCAGGAAAAACGGAAACACGAAACGCACATGGGCGCTGCGTGCCTGCAGTCGAACAACGACATCATCGAGCAGGGTGCGGAACGAATGATAATCCAGCTCGCCGGACCAGTGTTCGAGCGCCTCAATGAAGCGACTCATATGCGTCCCTTTGAACTCAGCAGGGAGATCAACGGAAAGGGACACCTGAGCCACGGTATGCTGAATGCCGGACTCTCGGTCACGGACAATGATGGGCAAACGCAGCCCTTTTACGCCAACCCGATCAATAGGCATGGCGATGGCCGCCTGATGCTTCTGAACATCTTCCATCTTGGCTTCCTCTTATGAATGTCGTCGTTCAAGCCACGGACGACTGCAGTGATGTTGCAGCGTGGTTAGATCAAATCCCGACCGGTGGTGGTCAGTGCGAGATTGCCGTGCTTGACGCCTTTGGTTGAAATCAATTTCTGCCCGAGGTCCTTGATTGTGTCCGCATCGCCCTTGAGGATAATCACTTCCAGACAGTTGTGATGATCGAGGTGGACGTGCAGCGAAGACTGGATGACGTCATGCGCATCATGCTGAATCTCGGTGAGCCGCTGTGAAAGACCGGATTTATGGTGATCGTAGACCAGAGTCAAGGTCCCGGCAAGATCGCCTTCCGCCTGTTCCCATTCACGTTGGACCAGCGTATTGCGGATAAGGTCCCTGATGGCCTCGGAACGAGTCTGGTAGCTTCGCTCCTCGCAATGCGTGTCAAACTTCTCCAGCAGGTCGGAATCAAGTGATACACCGAATCGAATTGTCTTGCCCATAAAACCTCCAGTATTAAGGAATGGTTATTTCCCACAGGTTCACTGTGGCATTCTGGCCGCAAAGAGCCACTTTTTCCGTTGTGATTTTTTCCGGCTTGAATCCTTCGTTTCGCAGCTCATCCCATACCGGCCGTGAAACGGTTCGCACAGGTTCGCCGATCCAGATAGCCCCACCCGGCGCCAGTGCATGTCGAAACAGTCGTATAATCGGATCGAAAAATCGTTTTTCATATAAGATGTCGCCGCCCCAGATATGCTCGAATGCATTTGGACGAAGAGCCGGATACCGCCAATCCATCAAGGCCCAGACCGGCTGTGGAACATCATTGATGTGTGTATTGTGGCGAGCAAAGCGGACAGCGGGCCACTCGTAATCAAAAGCAATGACTTCGGCCCCCACGGAACTGGCGATCATGCCGGTCAATCCAAGGCCGCAACCGAGATCAAGACATGGCTTTCCGCGCAACAGGTCGGCATTGCGGAGGATGTGACGGCCAAGCAGCACACTTGCAGGCCAAACTTCGGCCCAATAAGGAAGCCGCTCATCTTCATCCAGATCACGCTCATCCATAGCATCCCAGAGAGCTTCCATATCGGCAGCCCGGTCTAAAATCCATGTCTTCCCTTCGACCTCGACCTCAACACGAGACCCTGGGTCCAGGGTGCAAAGCCTGTCTGCTTTTTGTATGTTCATATCCGAATCACTCATATTAATGATACTTTTTACACATCAAAAGTGCCACGGTCAACATAAAGCGTAATACAAAAGACACCATCTACATTTCAACAAGACACAACTACCGCACTACTCCATCCATAACCGACGAATATTGCCTGTATTTTTTCAGTGACCAAACACTCGATCGTCAAAAAACTGTCACTTGAAGTGAGTTTTGTTGACTAACAGCCAATCCGCTGGAAAAGCGTCATTTTTTTTACTATTTCCAACATTTTTTTCCCGTGATATGAATGCCGGATAACGTAGAGAGCACTGCAAAACTTTTTCAATACAAGGAGCAACACTATGATCCCCGAAGATTTGAAGTACGCTAAATCCCACGAGTGGGTGCTGGTCGAAGGTGAAATTGCCACTGTCGGCATCACTCAGTTCGCCCAGGAGCAGCTTGGCGACCTGACATTCGTCGAACTTCCCGAAGTGGGCGACACCTTTGAAGCCGGCTCTGAAATGGGTTCTGTCGAATCCGTCAAGGCCGCCAGCGAAATCTACGCTCCGGTCACCGGCGAAGTCATCGAGGTGAACGAGGAACTGGAAGACGCTCCTGAAAAAGTGAACGAAGAGCCGTACGGTTCCGGCTGGCTGCTCAAGTTCAAGATCAAGGGCGAACCCGAAGGATTGCTTGACGCTGAAGGTTATGCCGGCGTCATCGAGTCCGAAGGTTAAGAAGAACTTTCCAGGCCGAGACGTCCCGTGTCTCGGCCTTTTCTTTTCATCAACTTATTATGAGCTGCCGGTAGCAATCTGTTCATTAACGGATGGTGTCATCAGGCAGACGAGAGGGTAACCCCATGCCGTATGTTCCCCATACTGAAGATGAAGTAAGGGAAATGCTCGCAACCATCGGCGTTGATTCCATTGATGATCTCTTTGCCGAGATCAAGGAAGAGATGCGCCCACAGAGTTTCGACTTGCCCGAAGGCCTCAGTGAAATGGAAGTGCTCGCCAAGCTGGAAGGCATGGCGGACAAAAACGTCACCAACCGCGTCAGCTTCCTGGGTGCCGGTTTCTACGATCACTATATCCCGGCGGCCGTGGATGCGCTGACCATGCGCGGCGAGTTCTACACCGCATACACCCCTTACCAGCCCGAATCTTCCCAGGGCACGCTGCAAGCAATTTTCGAATACCAGACCGCTGTCTGCCGCTTGCTGGGCATGGATTGCGCCAACGCATCCGTATACGACGGCGGCACGGCCCTGTATGAGTCACTGATGATGGCCGTTCGCAAGACGAAACGCCGCAAAATCATTGTCTCCGAGGCCCTGAACCCCATTTACAGGGTCATGCTCGGCTCCTATACTTCCAACCTTGATCTCGAATTCGTCACTGTCCCCCACAAGGGCGGCATGACCGACATTGAAGGATTGAAAGCAGCCATCGACAATGAAACCGCAGCATTGCTGGTGCAGAATCCGAACTTCTTCGGGTCCATCAACGACTTCACCGAGCTGTTCGATGCATGCCGCGAAGCCAAGGCCGTATCCATCATCTCCAGCTACCCTGTACTGCAGAGCCTGCTCAAGACTCCCGGTTCCATGGGTGCCGATATCGCCGTCGCCGAAGGACAGTCCCTTGGGCTGCCCCTTTCGTTCGGTGGTCCTTACCTCGGCATCATGACCTGCACCAAGAAGATGGTCCGCCAGATGCCCGGGCGCATCGCCGGACGTACCGTGGATAGCGAGGGCCGCACCGGCTATGTCCTGACCCTTCAGGCTCGTGAGCAGCATATCCGCCGCCAGAAGGCGACATCCAACATCTGCTCCAACCAATCCCTCTGCGCCTTGCGCGCACTGGTACACATGTGCGCTCTGGGCGAACTCGGCATGAAACGCGCCGCCCGCCTTTCCATTGAACGCGCCCATATCTGCGCCGAGCGACTCACCGCCATTGACGGTGTGGAAATGCTGACACAGGGACCCTTCGGGAACGAGTTTGCCATCACCCTGCCGGTCAACGCGTTTGATGTCATCGCCAAGCTGACGGATCGCGGCTTTGTTCCCGGCTTCCCGCTCGGCAAATACTATGACGACTTGGAAAACGGTCTGCTGGTGGCCTGCACGGAAAAGACCAGCGAAGAACAGATCGGTATCTTTGCCGAGATGCTCAAGGGGGCGCTCAAATGAAAACCATCTTTGAAAAATCCGTAGCCGGACGTGAAGGCTGCTGGCCCTGCGAAGGCATGGCCGAAGAAGCATACATTCCTGCTGACCTGTTGCGCGACGGCGACATCGGACTGCCATCCGCCAGCGAGCTGGATGTGGTTCGCCATTTCACCAAGCTCTCACAGCGCAACTTTGGTGTGGATGGCAACTTCTACCCGCTGGGTTCCTGTACCATGAAGTACAATCCCAAGTTCACCGAGTCCGTTGCCGGACTGCCCGGGTTCACCCGCCTGCACCCGGTGCTGCCGCAGCTTCAGGGAGCCGGAGGCATGTGTCAGGGCGCGCTTGAGGTCATGTACGAAACCGAGAATCTGCTCAGCGAAATCACCGGAATGGCTGCATACACCCTGCATCCCATGGCCGGTGCGCACGGTGAGCTGACCGGCGTCATGCTCATGGCTGCCTACCACAAGGACAAGGGCAACAAGAAAACCAAGATCATCGTTCCGGACTCCGCACACGGCACCAACCCCGCATCCGCTGCCATTGCCGGATATGATGTGGTCACGGTCGAATCCGTGGACGGCATTGTCGATCCGGGCGCCCTCGCGGAAGTGCTGGATGATGAAGTCGCCGGTATGATGATGACCTGTCCCAATACGTTGGGACTGTTCGAGAAGAATCTGCCTGAAGTTGTCCGAATGCTGCGAGAAGTCGACGCTCTGCTCTATTACGACGGCGCGAATCTCAACGCCATCATGGGCAAAATGCGAGTCGGCGACGCCGGTTTCGACATCGTACACCTGAACCTGCACAAAACCTTTGCCACACCACACGGTGGAGGCGGTCCCGGTTCCGGGCCGGTCGGCGTCAGCGAAAAGCTCGTCGACTTCCTGCCCATCTCCCGTGTGGCCAAGCAGGAAGACGGACAGTTCTTCCTTGACTACAACTATCCGAAATCCATCGGATATGTTGCACCTTTCTATGGCAACTTCGGCGTCTACCTCAAGGCATACGCCTACATCCTGCGTCTTGGCGGCGTTGGCCTGACCCGCGCAACCGAAAACGCGGTTCTGGCTGCCAACTACATGCGGAAACGTTTGTCTGATCACTTCGATATCCCCTACGACCGCATCTGCATGCACGAATTCGTTGCATCGGCCTCACCACAGGCCAAAAACGGCGTTCGTGCGCTGGATATCGCCAAAGCGCTTCTGGACAAGGGGCACCACGCCCCCACCGTATACTTCCCGCTGATCGTGCCCGAAGCACTCATGGTGGAGCCGACTGAAACGGAAAACAAAGAAACGCTGGACGGGTTCATCGACGACCTGATCGCCATCGCGGAGCAGGCCAAGACCGACCCCGAGGCCATCAAGGCGGCCCCTGTAACGCTGCCTGTCACCCGTCTGGATGAAACACATGCTGCACGCGCAATGGAGTTAACTGATGATTTATGATCTCGTGGTAATCGGGTCCGGACCCGGGGGATTTGATGCTGCCGTTGAAGCAGCAGACCTCGGCCTCTCGGTCGCACTGGTTGAGAAAGACGTCCTCGGAGGCACCTGCCTCAACTGGGGATGCATTCCGACCAAGCTCTGGCTTGGTGCGACATCAGCCATCGAGGAACTGCATAATCAGGCGAAGATGAAAGTCGCCTCGGGTGAAGTCAACGTCGACTTCCCCGCCCTGCAGGCTCGGGTGCAAAAACACCTGACCGGCACCCGAAAAGCCATGGCCATGCAGCTCAAAAAAGCTGGCGTGGAACTCGTTGAAGGATTTGGAAAGCTCGGTGGAGACAATACAGTTGTCGTTTCCGGCGAAGACGGAGACACAACTCTTGAATACAAGAATCTGATCGTTGCCTCGGGATCAAAACCAATATTCTTCCCCGGCCTGGAGCCTGATGGAGAGTGTGTTCTTGATTCCAACATGTTCCTGGCCCAGGAAACCATGCCCTCGTCGCTGATCGTGGTCGGCGCAGGTTTCATCGGGCTGGAAATGGCTCAGGTAGCCCATCGCATGGGTGCCAAGGTTACGGTCATCGATGCCATGGACCGGGTGGCTCCCCTGGAAGACCCCGCTGTTTCAAAGGCACTCCGCTCGGTGTTCAAGCGTTGGAAGTGGGATATCCTGCTCGAAAAACGCGTGGCCGGCGTACAGACTGTAGACGGTAAAGGCGTGTTGACACTCGACACCCGGGATAAACTGGAAGCCGAGAAGATTCTGGTAGCGGTCGGGCGTGGCCCAGTCACAGCTGACATGGGCCTTGAAGAAGCCGGAATCGAACTGGAGTTCAACAAGATCGTTGTGAACGACAATTTGCAGGCTGCGGATAACATCTATGCCATTGGCGACGTCAACGGCGAGATTCAGTTGGCGCATGCCGCAGCCCATCAGGCCCACTACGTTGTCTCGCGCATTACGGGCAAGACAGACGCGCCGTACGCATCCGGGCATGTGCCAAGTGTGCTCTACGGCTCTCCCGAAGTCATGCGCGTGGGTATGATGGAAAACGAGGCATTCCTCTCCGACTATGAGAACACGGAAACCTCCACCGCTCAGTTGGCAGCCAATCCCATGGCGCAGGCACACGCCGCGACCCAGGGATTTGTCAAGGTGGTATGGTCCGGCGGCAAGGTCGTAGGTATCACGGCAGTGGGTCATGATGTTTCACGCCTCTGCCTCGGAGCAACCATGATCGTTGAGCAGGGATGGACCGAAAAAGATGTGCACGGCACCATTTTCGCCCACCCCTCCCTTGACGAATCGCTGCTTGCAGCCCTCAAAGCGGAGCGTAAGCAAAGCAAATGATCATCGACGTGTTAACCAATGCGGATTTCTATGCGGGACTCAACCCACATTTGAAAACAGCTTTCGACTTTCTGCGACAGACCGACCTCTACTCACTTGAAGAAGGTCGCCATGAAGTTGATGGAGACAAGGTGTATGCTGTGGTCGCAATGGGCCTCGGCAGGAAACCCGAAGACGCATTGCTTGAAACGCACGATAATTACATCGATATTCAATACGTCCTTGAAGGGACTGACAACATAGGGTGGAAAGCGCGCAAAGACCTCGGGCAACCAACCGAGGCATCAGATCCGCGCAACGATGTTCAGTTCTATGCCGACAAACCATCAGCATGGACTGCCATCGGTCCGGGCCAGTTCGGAATCTACTTTCCCGAAGACGGACACATGCCCATGATTTCGGACGATCAGCTACATAAAGTCATCATGAAAGTGGCTGTAAAGTAACTGCAACCGAAACAAGAAAAAACAACCGGGAAGCCCGCCATACGTGGACTTCCCGGTTTTCTTTTTTAATCAACCCGTCACCGGAGCCGCAGACGGCTCATAGTCATTGATGCTATCCAGACGAACGGCTGCCAGACGGCGGTTTTCGAGCATTTTAATGACCGGACCGAGTTGAGGTCCCAACATATACCCCTTGATGGAGATATTGTTGGTGAAGTTCAACCAGGTGATCGCATACAATGCCCGTGCAACCCCGGACGAAAATCGGGGCTTGGCCGACTTGTTGATTTCGATGCGCAGTGTTCTCATCCCCGGAATACCCCCTTCCCTGAATGCCAGCACTTCACCGAAGCGAATCATGACATAGCCGAAAGGTGTGAACACCGAGAACCGGTCATCCAGCACTTTGAGCATGGGCTGCCGCATCATGGCGGCGGCTGCATTGACGACGCAAATACAAAAGCCGACCATCAGGACCAGTGAGGCCGATATGCGGATATCCGCCTGCTTGATGTTGAGGAACCCGGCTATGGCCAGGCCCAGACAAATGGCTGCGAAGACAACACTGCTTCGCACACTCTGTTCGTTTGAGTAGATTTTAATTGGAATGTACAACATAGGTGCACCTTGTTTTCGGCAAGAATTAAGTGGAAACGATATCCACTCCGGAAACAGGTACTCCTCCCGCAGGCCGTTGGCCCGAGTCCTGAACACAGATCAACGCGAACAATACTCCCCTATTCGCGCAAATACATGACGCACCCGGGCGGCGCACGATCAATTCGTACGAGGCGTTCTGCAGTGTGGTGTGATGATTCAATAGACATGTCTGCTCCTCCTTTCGGATTTCTCCAAAGGGGGAAGCAGCCTTGAGCAAGGTGACTCAAGTGTACAACAATGGTTCAGCTAAAGCAACCGGGGGTTTTCAGGGAATATACGGACGCTTAATGGAGAGCGTGTTCGTCGGGTTCCTGTACGAAAAAACCATCATTTTGAGGGATTTCCAAAGCGAGTAACCCTTCAATTGTCAATGCAGGGCCAGCCCACAGCGTTCCCTGCACATTGAAACCACGCACCAACCGTTTGGCGTGATCGAGCGCCATACCGACCTGCTCCGTGTAATGAGCTTTGGGAAAATGGAACTCTGCGTCATGCGCCCATTCAGGGCGAGGCTCATCGGCAGGCCAGGAAATCGGATTTTTAAGACGCCAGATGACGGTATCGTCGGTATGTGAAACCACAACCCCTTCATCGATGCCCTGACATGCAGGATTGCCGCAGTCACAGGTATAGATGAAAAACTCACCGGACATGGTGGATGATGTCACCAGCGCGACAGGATCAATGTACACATTGATCTCATGCAGATACTGGCCGTCAACCGAGAGGTTGATGTCGATGTATGCGTCTTCCGGATTCTTCTCATCCAGAGAAAGCGTGGCGGTGATACGGATGTCATTCATTGCGTTCGTCCTTGCATAAAAATTCGGCAGCAACCGAACCGAGGCAATTAGCACACAACGAAACGCAGTACAACGCCTGCCATTCGACGCTCCTACTTCGAGCTGTCGCTCATGATCTCATGTTTGACGATAGCAGAATTGTAGGCATTATTGATGGCCGATTCCGTCAAGGTACCGGCCAGTGTCCCGCGCTCTCCCGGTACAAGGACCGGAACCTGTGAGACACCGCTGTCGGTAATCCTGTCCAGCGCCGTTTGCAGCGTATCTTCGGTGGTCACCGTCACCAGCTCACGCGTTCCAAGGTCCATGGCAATGATCAACTGCTGCAATCCTTCCTCCTGCAATACCGCCCGGATATCGCGGAAGGAAATGATGCCGGTCAGTCGCCCTTCTTCATTGACCACATGCAGATACGGGGCATTCTGGGTTTTGAATGTCCAGATGATCTGCTGCAATGGCAGGGACTCCGGTATGGTCACAACATCACGGGTCATGACCTCCTTGACCAGCAGATGCTCCAACAGATGGCGATCCCGCCCGGCCTCGATATCTATGCCACGCCGGAGCAGCTTGGTGGTGTAAATGGAGGCACGACGAATGGTCGAGTTCATGACCGTCGCCGTAATGCAGGTCAGCATCAACGGCAGTATGATGGAATACGTCCCCGACATTTCGAAGATAATGAGAATGGCGGTGATAGGCGCATATGTTGTACCGGCAACAACGCCTCCCATGGCGACCAGCGCATAGGCGCCGGGGAGTGATGTCTGCCCGGGAAGCAATGCGTGGAGCACCATGCCGAATGCTCCGCCTGTCATGGCTCCCATGAACAGGGAAGGCGCGAACACACCACCGGAACCGCCGGACCCCAGTGTCAACGACGAGGCAAGAATCTTGACAAAAACAAGGACCACCAGAAGGTGCAACTCCATGGAGTTGTTCAGCGCCATATTCATGGCACCATATCCTACGCCAAAGACCTGGGGGTAGACGGCGAAAACAACGCCGAGCAATCCGCCACCAATGGCCGGCTTGATCCAGTCCGGTATCGGCATGGCTTCAAACCGATCTTCGAACCAGTACAAAATCTTAGTGAATGCCAAGGCGACAAGTCCTGTCAGGATGCCAAGGAGTGGATAGAAAAAGAACTCCCACAGGGAAACAATGGAATACGCCGGGATACTGAAATGAGGGAAGTTGCCAAAGTAATAACGGGATATGGTCGTGGCCGTAACCGATGCAAGGACCACTGGCGAGAACTGCATGACGCCGAAGTCACCGATAATGATCTCAAGGGCAAACAGGACGCCGGCGATGGGGGCATTGAAGGTAGCGGCAATACCGGCGGCAGCACCGCAACCGACCATGGTTCGCATATGAACACTGGGAATCTTGAAAAGTTGTCCTATGGAAGAGCCGATGGACGATCCTATCTGAACCATTGGCCCTTCTCGACCAACCGACCCACCCGAACCGATGGTCACGGCCGAGGCAAAAATCTTTGCAGCCGCCACACGTTTTCGGATTCGCCCACCTCGCAATGCGATGGCCTGAATAACTTCGGGAACACCGTGCCCTTTTGCTTCTTTGGCAAAGAAAGAAATGACCAGCCCGACCACCAGTCCACCGACCGCCGGCATGACAATCTTCATCCACAACGGGATGGTGTCATGTATGAAAATCATGTCCTCAGTGTTCTGATAGAACAGCCACTGCATTGATTTGAGTATGTATTTGAATACCACCGCGCCGTAACCGGCAAGAACACCTATCAGGATGGCCAAAAAAAGATGTTTCACGTTTGGCCGTGTAAGGCGCTCAAATAATGATTCCCCGCGTTCTCCGGGCATGGAGTCTCCAGCGTTCATGTTGGCTCGGTTATTGACAATGAATGCGCCCGATATATTTCACCCTATTGAATATATAGCAGGACTATTGCTCGTAAATCAAGAATCAACGGGAAAGCTTGAGCCGGGAACGGAAAAAGGGTACTTGAATCCCTCCCGAAAACAATGACCTAATGCAGGAGAGCATCATGGCGAAATACGATATTACACCTTTGGAGCCGAAGCCGGAATTCGACATCATGTATTACATGGAGATCGCTGGCGAATCGCGCATCGATCAGGAAATGATGGATGAGTTCGGTCCTTTCTGGGACAAATGGGCGGCGAATAACCTGAAGGCATATGAACTGAAGAACCCTGAGGGTGAAGGCAAATTTCTGCTCATCTACCTCGACGAGGAAGTAGACAGCACCATTGACGGCATCTGGCAGGACTCCCCCACCCACGGTCTGCTGATCCACGCTCTTGCCATCACCATGGTCATGAGTTCAGCACAGGGGTTCATTCCCGAATTGAGCGACGGACAATGTGCGCCGCTGCCCCGTCCGGGCGAAGGTGTACTCGGCGCATTCAGCGAACTGGGACTTACCTGGAACCAAGAAGGAAGCGTCAATCGCAAATACGCCGTATTGACCCCCTATCCCTACAATGGTGGCTGTGAAATCTGCTACCTCAGCTCCACCTGCCCCAAGAGCACCACTCAGCAGTAAAAAACTGCTCACATCACATAAAGGACGGCCCGACCTGCCAAGTGCAGATCGGGCCGTTTTTCTATCTGAAAGAAAATTCGCTTTATCAGGCTGTTGGAAGAAGGAATCAGTAATATGCCAACTTTTGAGGAGGCGTCTTTCCCTCAAAGAATTCATCGACTTTGGCCTTGTCCGCACCACTGATTTTCAGGTCCGACACATTCAATATCGAGCCGAACTGCCCGTAGGTTTTGACGGCTCTATCGATGAAATCCGCATCAACAAACGCCGCCTTGACCGTCACGGGTCTGCCGCCCCAGGCTACCGTCAGCGACACTTCAGGGTCTCGCTCCGGCGCACGGGTGATGAAATTACCTGTTCGGACCAGAGTCTCGGTCACTTGATCGGGAAACAATCCCCCGAGCCTGCCCAGCTTATCCACAAACCCCGGCATGACAGCCAGATAATAGTACTGATCAATTTTGCAGGCTATGGATCGCCCCGGCATGTTCAGCATCCATGGTTCATCGGCAAACCCTTTGCCAAGCCCACGTTGCAAACGTTCCACGACTCCCGAATAATCCGTTAATGGCATAGCGCGACTCCTCAGTATAGACCTCATCGCCACCGGCTGGACCTTGTCCCCTCACTCGCTTCACAAAAACGCCCCGACATCGCAGGATATCGGGGCGTTGATCACTTCATGATTGTCTCTGAATCACCACTTTATCATTTGTTGACGACAAATTGCTCAAGATACTTGGCGTGCAGACGGCTATCAACCTGCTGCCGAATGGCTTTTACATCTCCAGCCGACGGCTCCAGTTCCTTGAGCTTGGCCGGAAGCCCTTCCTGGCAGTACTCACTGCGGGCATACGTATTCAGATTCACATTGGTTTCATGTTCAACCGAATAGCAAGTCACACGCTTTGTTGCATATAAGTACTCGTATGCTTTGGCTATTTCACCGGCCTTCTCCGCACAACGAGCCTTGAGGAAAAATGCGTACGCTATATCCATCAGGTCATCAGGATTACTGATGGTTTGATCCAGATAAGGCAACGCTTCAGCGCAATTACCGTCTTTGACAAAGGCATGACCGATATTAAGATCACTTTTTTGGGCACCACAGCCAGCCAGTACCAGTACGACAAGCAGGACCATCAATTTCTTCATACGTATTTCCTCGCAAAACGATTCAGTATTAACAGCATGTTCGAATAATTATACCATGGCCTGTTCAATGTCCAGCCGGTCTAGCGGGTTCGGCCGAGCCGACGGTCAATAAGCAACAGGTCGGCTATGGTCAGTGCCAACATGGACTTGAGGACCATATTGATACGAGGAATAGCTGAGATGTCATGTCGGCCACCAATCATCACGAACGTTTCCTGTCCATCGACTGTAACCGTCCGTTGTTCCTGAAGAATAGAAGGAATAGGCTTGACGTATGCCCGAGCGACCACATCCTGTCCCGAGGAAATACCGCCAAGTATCCCACCGGCGTTGTTGGAAAGGAAGCCTTCTGGTGTGAGCGGATCATTGTTCTCGCTTCCACGCTTGCGAGCCGCTTCCGTTCCTGCGCCGATTTCCACTGCCTTGACTGCACCAACGGACATCAGCGCATGGGCGATACGGGCATCGAACTTGCCGAATACCGGCTCACCCAGCCCGATGGGAACCGAGGTCGCGCGGACCTCGACAACACCACCGAGGGTGTCTTCCTCGTCTTTAACCTGACTCACATACTCATTCCATTTGGCAGGCGCATCCGGGTCCGGGCTGAAATATTCCCTGTCTGTGGAGCCTTCATAGTCAATCACTTCAGCGGGGATTCCGCCCAGCTCGACCGTGTAGGCGTATACCGAAATCCCTTCCTGCTTGAGCAGCTCCTGAGCAATGGCACCACCGGCTACGCGAGAAACGGTCTCCCGCCCGGACGAACGTCCGCCGCCGCGGTAGTCGCGAACGCCATACTTGCCGGTATAGGTGAAATCACCATGTCCCGGGCGAAAAATTTCCTTGATAGTGGAATAGTCATGGGAACGCTGATTTGTATTCTCCACGAAAAAACCGATGGGAGTTCCAGTGGTCACTCCCTCAAACACACCCGACTGAATGCGAACCTGATCCGGCTCTTTTCGTGTGGTCGACGCCACGCCGCCCTGACCTGGCTTGCGACGGTCCAGCTCTTTTTGAATGATGGATTCATCCAGTGGAATACCCGCAGGGCAACCATCAACCACTCCCCCAAGCCCCGCGCCATGGGATTCCCCAAACGTGGTCAGCCTGAACAGTTCTCCAAACGTACTTCCGTACATACTCTCTCCCTAGGATTTCTCTATGCGCATGACGTCATTGGTCTTGCCTATCAACACAATGACATCTCCTTCTTCAAATACCATATCAGCCTTGGGAACAAAGCTGAATTCTGCTTCCTCCCGGCGACGAACGGCTATCACCTGTATATGAAAAGTATTGGTCAAATCCAGTTCACGCAAGGTCTTTCCTGCCCATGACTTGACCAGTATCTCGCGGGTGGCGACATCCGACCCTAGCCCGAAGTAATCGTGAATCCCGGGTGTGGTCAGGCGTTGGGCCAACTGAAAAGCGACAAAAGCCTCGGGAAAGACAACATGGTGTACACCCAGTTTATAAAGCACCCGTTCGTGCTCCTCGCTGATTGCTTTGACCCAGATTTCCTCCACCCCAAGCGACAACAGATTCAGTACCGCAAGAATGGACGCCTCCATGGAATCGCCAGTGGAAACGATCACCCGCTCCAGGTCCTTGAAGCCGATCTGCTCCAGCGCTTTTTCATCAGTGGCATCGGCCCTGAAGACTTGCGTCAGCTTATCCTGTGCCTTGCGGACATTGTCGCCCTGATTATCTACGCCAACCACGGAATGACCAAGGCCAACCAATGCTTCCGCTAGGGAATAACCGAATTTTCCCAACCCGATGACGCCTATTTCCTTTCTGTCTGCCATGACGCAACTCCTGCCTTACCCCAGCGGCAAATCCGCCGAGGGCAATTCGTACCGGCGCTCGGACTGCCAGCTATTCAATGCGGACAGCAGCCAGAGAGGCCCCAGCCTGCCCACGAACATCAATACGATTACCATACTTTTTTCCGCGCCATTCAGATCACCGGTGATGCCCGTGGACAAACCGACGGTGGCGAATGCGGAAACTATTTCAAACATGTTGACCATAAATTTATCTCTGCCCATCAAATAGGAAGCAACATCAGCACTTTCCAGCGAAGTGAGGCAGATGGTACCGACAAATACCAGCAAAACGGACATGGTAAACAAGGTGATCGCCCTATTCATCGCCGCCGGACTCAAGGCGAAACGCCCGATTCTGACCTGGCTCTCGCCCCGGAACTGGGCAGCTACAAAACTGCACAATGCCCGGAAGGTTGTCGTCTTGATTCCTCCGGCACACGAACCGGGAGAGCCACCGACAAACATCAAGGCCATCATGAAGACCAGTGAAACATTGGTCATGGTCCCGATATCCACAGTATTGAATCCGGCTGTCCTACTGGTCACAGACTGGAATAACGATGTAAGGATCCACTCCCCGTAAGAGTCAGGAGCATTCCCTGCAGCTCCCTCAGCGATAAAAAAGATCGCGGCCCCTGCAAGCGTTAGAAATGCGGATGTTTTCAAAACGATGGAAGAATGCCAACTGAGCAAGGGCATACCCGTCTTGAGCGAATGACGATTGGTCAGCAGCCGCTTCAACAGGCGGGAGCACTCCAGAATCACATAAAATCCCAGCCCGCCGAGGGTAATCAACGCCATAAACACGATGTTGATTCCGGCATCGCCGCTCCAATTGGACAGTGATTCCGGGTAGAGAGAGAAACCGGCGTTACAAAAGGCTGATATGGAGTGAAACAACGCGGAATACGGATGAAACCCGACAGGGTCCAGTAGCCATAGAGCGACTGCTCCAGACAGCTCAAAGAAAAATGTTGCTCCCACCACAAGAAGAAGAAAACGAAGGAGGCTGAAGGAAGGATCATGCAGCAAGGTCTGGCCGACAGCAAAACGGTCTTTCAGCGGAACACGTTGTCCCAGAAGGTAGATCAGCAGGGTTGTGAAGGTCATGATCCCCAGGCCGCCAAGCTGGATCAGCAGCAGGATGATAGTCTGGCCGAGGAGAGAAAAGTAACTGCCGGTATCAACAACAATCAGACCGGTGACGCACATGGCCGATGTTGCGGTGAACAAGGCATCCAGAAAGCTCAACGGGCCGCCAGGATGACTGGCATCCAGATATAGAGCCAGTCCTCCCAAAAGAATGGGGCCTGCAAAAAAGAAAACTGGCAGCCAGTATGGCGAAATCACTTTCGAACGCATGTCATTCCTTGACCGACACCGTGCTACAGATACTTCGAAACATACAACGGGGTGTATGCCTGTCGGGGCGAACTGTCAAAAAGCTCAGGAAATATTGTCCAATTTATACATTGCGTACTGGACGATCTCATCGATTTCCCCTTCCGGCAAAATAATATCTGCACACCCTTCATACAGAGGTGCACGCTCTGCCAGAATCTCCCGGACCTCTTCATCCAGTGGTTTCCCGGTCAATGATGGGCGTTGCGCTTCATTGGGATCAGCCATCAGCCGTTGGACCAGCGTATCGACAGAGGCTTTCAGGTAAATCACCGTGCCGCTACGCAACAGAGAGCGGTTCTGCTCCCGAAGAACAATGCCACCGCCACATCCGACCACTTTCGGAGAACTGCTGGAAACCGATGACAAGATGTCGCTTTCCTTTTCTCTGAAACCATCCCAACCATTGGCATCGATGTAGTCGGAAATTTCCATGCCCACATTCTCTACAAGCGCATGGTCAGTATCAATGAAATCGACACCCAACGATGTAGCCAGAGCACGCCCGATACTGGTCTTGCCACAAGCCCGGGGGCCAATCAGATATATATTCCTTTTCAACTCCATAACGAGCAACGTAGAGCAAAAATGGCTGAGATTCAACGATTTACATAGCTCAAAAATATGCATCCATGATTCGTTGACGCCACAATCCTTTATATTTTAGGGAAATTGTATCAATAGCACTTGTCAAACTTAGGAACTATTACTACTATAAAATCATGACAACGAAAAAGACTTGTACACAACTTCGTGAGGTCGCCATCGAGCTGGGCGATTGCCGCCTGTGCCAGGGCTGTGTCGACTTGAACCCTGATGTTTTTGAATGGGACGACAATCTCGATATGCCGTATGTTTGTCGCTCCCAGGTTACGGAAGAAGAAGTGCAGGATATCATGAATTCATGCCCCGAAGGATGCATTGTCTTCGTGGACTGCTAACAACTAGAGTCAGCTTCTTGTGGTGTAGCGACCGGTGATTTCTCCTCTATCACCGGTCGCTTATCTTTTGATTCATGCAAAATGATACCGTCTGCTATTCACTGCCCTTCACACGCTCAGGCATGGGCGGCAAGGAGCAGGATTCACTGCAGCACGTTCCGTATATGAAGCCGCAGTATGTATGAAAAACACGGGTTTGCTTGTCGCGCTGCTCATCGGTCAAAGGCTGAATCTCAGCTTCCTTGACCATATCCATCAACGCTTCGTAATCAGGTATCGCTTGCATGGACTTGCCGATCAGCTCACCTGTTCGGGTATCGAGCAGGGACGCATCCATGGAATCGGAGACAACGGCGAAAGGCACCGGGCCACCCTCAATGAGCCGGGCTGCACAGACTGTTTCCCGCTCAAAAGTCCCCACCTCTCCGGCACAGAAAATCACCAGGAAGATCGGCTTGTCGTTCTCATCATACAGCACCAGATCGATCGGTCGCTCAAACTCTTCGTCCTCGACACAATACGTCAACGGCACCTTGGCCTTGAGCCGTTCCTTGGGATACCCCTTTTCCTCGACCATGAAGCGCGCCAACGCCTGTCGAAACTCCTCAAACGTCGTTTCATCTATCTCTTCACCAGTCAGGTAGTCGCGGATAGTTCCGCCCAAGCTTGTTTCATGCATATTGAATCTCCCTTCTTACAAGATAACGCCCTAAACCGGGTGAAGCAAGTTAGAGCAGATAAAACGCTTATCCTTGCAAAACAAAATATTCTACATTGCACAAAAAGGCCCCTGCCTGATCTCCAGACAGGGGCCTTATTCGTTAATTAGGACTATCTAGTGTCCGCCGCCACCTGTAGCGACAGCGATCCCGTACAGCACCTTGCCAGCGTCGATGGCGAAGTTGAACAAGGGCGCAGGGATGATGCCAATCACGAGTACGGCAGCAGCAAGCATACCGGCACCGGCAGTGGCAAACCAGCTGTTATCCGGATCCGGGTGATTTCCGGGTACCTTCTCTTCAGTGAAGGCATGGCGGAACAGACTCAGATAATAGTAGATGGCGATGGCCGAGTTCAGCACCAGAATGATGACCAGCCAGTTGTATCCATGATCCCAGGCAGAGGTGATCAGGAAGAACTTACCCATGAATCCCATGGTCGGAGGCAGCCCGACAAGGGCAAATGCCCCTGCCGCAAGGGAGAACGCCAGAGCCGGCGCTTTCTTATACAGACCATTCAGGTCGCTGTACTCAAGGTTGCGTCCGTCCACGGCAATGCGGGAGATGATCCAGAAGACCAACAGGTTCATCACGAGGTAGGCCATGGCGTAGAACGCCGCAGCGCCCAAACCTTCCGGCGTACCACTGACCAGACCAACCATGATGTACCCGGCGTGTGCCACCGAAGAGAAACCAAGCAGTCGCTTGAGGTCCTTCTGTACCAATGCACTGAGGTTACCGAAGGTCATGGAACACGCACCCAGTATGGCGAGCAGCGTGGTGATCTCCAGTCCCGGCTCAAGGAAGATCGCCAAACGAACCAGAACAACGATGGCACCCATCTTGGGCATGGTCGCCACAAAGGCCGCAGTCTCGTTGCTGGCTCCCTGATAGACATCCGGGCACCAGAAGTGGAACGGGAACAATGCCAGCTTGAAGAACATCCCGCCAAGGAACAGACAGAGTCCGACCACGGCCATGGGGTTATCGGCAAAGTGCCAGTTCTTCGTGGCGAGTTCAGCAATGTACGTCGTGTGCTGGCTGGCCATGACATAGGACAAGCCATACAGCGCCAGAGCCGTGGCTACGGCGCCGAACAGAATGTACTTCACACCCGACTCAGCAGCCCCCTTGGACTTGGCCCGCAGCGGAATGATCGCATACATGGAATAGGAGGCCAGCTCCAACGCCAGGTAGATGGTGATCAGTTCCACACAGGAAGCGAGCATTATCAGGCCAAGGGTGGAGAAGCCGAGCAACATGTAATAATCGGCTCGTTTCTCGTCGGCCAGCGTGGGCTGACGCGATGTATTCAGGACGATGACAAAGAAGCCGAATGCAATGGCGATCTTGAAGAACTGCGACATGAGGTCCACTTTGTAGACATCATAAAACAGGGTGCCATGGGCGCTGTAGGCTGCAATTGTAGTAAACAGGCCAAGACCGGCGCCAAAAGGCAGCCATTTCTCGACATCAGGCTTCCACTCCCTGTTGCCGCAGCTTTGAATCATCAAAGCCACCACAAGGAAGAGGTAGAAGAGTTCCGGGACGATGAGGCTGAGATTGTAGTTCACGTCAAGGCCCCCTACTTATTGCCTGCAAAGACACTGAGAATGTCATTGGCGGCAGTTTGCATCGGCTGCCCTTCTTCGAGATGCGCAACCTTGCGCTTGTCGAAGTCGTTGAGCAGCTTGTCAATTGACGGATCGATGATCTTGAAGAACGGCGTGGGCGCCAGACCGATCCAGAGGACGAATACTGCGGGAATGGTCAGGTAGACCCACTCACGCGCATTCAGGTCCTTCCATGTCTTGGCCGTGGAAGGCTTGCCCCATGCCATCTTGAGCGATACGCGGAACATGTATGCCGCGGCCAGCAATGCGCCGGGAACACACAGGAAACCGATCCAGGTGCTTTCCTGGAATGCGCCAACAAAAACGAGAATCTCACCGACGAACCCGTTGGTACCGGGGAAGCCGAATGAGGCCAGGGCCATGAGCCCCCAGAAGAACATGAAGGCTGGCAGATACTTGCCCATACCCATGTTGTCCTCGATTTCGCGACTATGGCTGCGCTCGTAAACGCAACCGATCATCATAAAGAGTGCGCCGGTGACGATGCCGTGGTTCAGCATCTGGAACAGCGCTCCTTCCACGCCGCGCATATTGAAGAGGAAGATGCCGAGTGTGACAAATCCCATATGCCCGACTGATGAGTAGGCGATCAGTTTTTTGATGTCCGTTTGTCCCAGCGCGATGGCTCCGCCGTAGATGATGGATACAAGTGAAATCACGATCATCATCGGGGCGAAGTATTCGCTGGCAGCCGGGGTGAGCGGCAGGCAGAAGCGCAGGAATCCGTAGGTTCCCATCTTCAGCAGAACGGCCGCCAGTATGACGGAACCGGCCGAAGGCGCCTGAACGTGCGCTGCGGGCAGCCATGTATGGAACGGAAACATGGGCACCTTGATGGCAAAGGCGAGGGCCATTGCCAGGAATGCCCAGAACTGAAAGCGGAAGCTGAAGTTCATCTGCATCAGATCGGGGATGGAGAAGGTTCCGCCGGTGATTCTGAAGGCAACGATAGCCGCCAGAAGCAGCGTCGAGCCTGCCAGTGTGTAGAGGAAGAACTTCAACGATGCGTACTTGCGATCGTCGCCGCCCCATACTGCGATCAGCAGATACATGGGGATCAGCATGGCTTCCCAGAACACATAGAACAGGACCAGATCCAACGCGCAGAAAACGCCGAGGACCGATGAGGTCATGAACAGCAGACAGAAGTGGAACTCCTTGACCCGCTTGCCGATATAGGTCCAAGAGCACAGAACGCACAGCGGCAGAACCGCGATGGTCAGCAGGACCATGAGGATGCTGATTCCATCCACGCCGAGATAATACTGCAGGCCCCACTGGTGGACCCAGTCGATTTTCTCGACAAACTGGAATTCAGCGTTGAGTTTGAAGTTCATGAGCGGCACGGCGAGCAGGCACTCGAGGAGTGACACTGCAAGGGTGTAGACCCTCACCACCGGCGCGGCCTTGATGAAGAAGAGACCACATGCCGCCACAAGCGGGAATGCGATCAACAGTGTGAGTACCGGATATCCGAAGTCCAAAATGAGCTCTCCTTAGATTGTCCGGCTTAGCCGAAGTACCATACCAGGGCGAAAATGCCCAAACCAAGAACGGTTGCAAACGCCAGGTAATCCTGCAGATTCGCGGTCTGAACCTTGGCTCCGACCCTGCCGAGATACCTGACGGAATAGGCGCTTCCGTCCACCACTGTATCAATGCCCTTCTTATCGAAGACACTGGTGCCACTACCCGCCTTGACCAAGGCCTTGAGGCCGACCGTGCGGTAGACCTCGGTCCAGACATCGTCAATCTTGGATACAGGCCAGCACACCGCACGCATGGTCACGCGACCAATCAGGCGGTACAACCAGTCAAAGTCCAGATTGAGATAATCATGGGGCTTGATGACCGAACGGGTCAGGTAGAATGCCAGGCCGGAGAAGCCGAGCAGCAGACCCGAGTTGATGACCTTGTCGATATGCCAGGGCTCGAACTGATGTTCCACAGCCATCGGGAGATAGCGGTAGAGCATGTCGGGGTATACACCTTGAGCGATGCACAGCAGACCGCATATGCCCATGCCGACGTACATATTGAACGGCAGCGGCTTGATCTCGCCGGTGTATTCCTTCTTGCCACCCCAAAATGCGAAGTATGGGAGCTTGATTCCGACCGAGATGAACGTACCGACAGCGGCGATTTCCATGCCGAGCGCCAGGAACACACGGTGGGCCTCGGCCGCACCGGTGATTGTCATGGTCTTCGAGATGAAGCCGTTGAAGAGCGGCATACCCGAGATCGACAGGGCCGCGACCATGTACCAGACCATGACCCATGGCAGTTTGTAGGCCAGACCGCCGAGCTTATCGAGCTTGGCAGTGCCCACTGCGTAGAGGATGGCACCGGTGCCCATGAAGAGCAGACCCTTATAGAGGATATGGGCATACGCATGAGCCACTGCGCCGTTGAGCGTCATGGCGGTGCCTATGCCGATACCGGCAACCATGTATCCGACCTGTGAAACGATGTGGTAGGACAGGATGCGGCGGGCGTTGTTTTCAATACACGCGTACAGCACGCCGAAGACCGCCATACAGGTACCAGCTATGGCCAGTACTTCCCACCCGGCAAAACCGCGGGCCAGAACGTAGACAGCCGTCTTGGTGGTGAACGCACACATGTACACCGCACCGGCGATGGATGCTCTCGGATAGGCATCGGGCAGCCATGCGTGCAGCGGCACCACAGCGGCGTTGACGCAGAATCCGGCGAGGATCAGCCAGTCATAGAGGTGTCCGGCCGTGGGATCAGCCGCCGTGAAGGCGAATGAACCGGTGGCCTTGTACTTGAGCAGCAGACCGGCCAGCAGGAAGAGGCCGCCCACCGTGTGGTACACGAAGTAGCGGAACCCTGCGCCGACAGACTCTTTGGTCCGTGCCTGCCAGATCAGGAAGGTGGAACCGATGGACATCAGCTCCCAGAACAGGAAGACCGTCAGCAGATCACCGGCGAACACGCAGCCGAAGCCACCTGCCACATAAAGCGATCCTGCCACATAATGGCCCCTGTCTTCCACGTGCATGCCGTATATACCGCCGATGAAGGCGATAATGGCAAAGACCTGACCGAAAACGAGGGACAATTTGTCCACTCTTCCCAATGTCAGGGTTTGATCAAGATATTCGACGGCTCCGTACATGCCGGGTTCCACCGACATGACCGAAGCGATAGCCATCAGCGGCGCAACCAATCCGAGGGTGCCGCGAAAGGCCTTGTTCAGCCACAGCCCTTTCGGGACAAGCGGCACAATGGCCGCCAGCGCCAGAAACGCCATGGAGGGATGGACGAAACTAGTCTCCATAGTAGTCCTCCTTGCGCTTGATAAAAGGCTGCACGATTTTCTTCATGATAATAACCATGCCCAGACCGACAAAGAGTCCGAATCCGGCAAAGAATCCGGGGTACTTGTCGAGACCGAAGTGCGGATGATGGGAAACGAACGGGACGTTAAGCACAAGCAGCACACCGAGCACTGCAAAGAAGATGTACTTCCACGTCTTCGCGTTATCTCTCCATTTGGCGAGGAGTTCGCCTAAACCTTGTTGACTCATATATACCCCCTAGAACTTGCCCAGAATGTTGACGAAGTTCAGGAACGTCTGCGGATACAGACCCAGGAACACGGAGATGGTCGCCGTGATGCACAGCGGCACAACCATGGTCTTGGAAGCCTCGTTATACTGATTGATATTGGCCTCCGGTGCCGGCTCCTTGAAGAAGGCGCGGTACAGGATAGGCACAAAGTAACCGGCATTCAGAGCCGTACTGAGCAGCAGCATAACCAACAGCGGCAACTGGTTGGAATCGAGCGTTCCATTGACCAGATACCATTTGGACACGAACCCGCAGACCGGGGGCATGCCTATCATCGAGAGAGAGGCGATGCCGAATGCGCCGAAGGTCCAGGGCATCCTCCGCCCCAATCCATCCATGAGCGATATCTTTTTAAGGTGCGTGGCCACATAGATGGCACCGGCGCCCATAAAGAGTGTGATCTTGGAGAAGGCGTGGTGAGCGATATGCATCACGCCGCCCTGCACCGCCGCATCGACCAGCATGGTCACACCAACCACGACATAGGAAAGCTGGGCTACCGTCGAGTAAGCCAGCCGCGCCTTGATGTCGTCTTTGGTCAGGGCGATGAATGATGCCACCACCAGGGTGAACCCGGCGATGTACGCCGTACCATGTGCGATGGAGAGATCACCAAGCCAGGTGCCCGGTGCGCCGACAAAGAGCTGACTCATGGTCAGCATCCCGGCGGTCTTCGTTCCGAAGGCGGACAGGATGATGCGGCAGACACAGAAGACACCGGCCTTAACAACGGCCACAGCGTGCAGCAAAGCCGAAACCGGAGTCGGTGCGACCATTGCCGAGGGCAGCCAGTTGTGGAACGGCATGAGCGCCGCTTTACCGATACCGAAGATGAACAGCCAGTAGGTCAGCGCGACAAGTCGCGGGCTCTCCGCAACCACTTCCGGGGTGAACATGCCGTTGACGATGTCCGCCAGGTGGAAGTCGAGATTACCGACCAGCACGTAGGTCAGGACCATCGCGGGCAGGAGGAAGAGTTTGGAGGTACCCATCAAGTAAACGATGTACTTGCGGGCGCCGATCCGTGCTTCCTCATCTTCGTGATGATAAACAAGCGGATACGTGAAGACCGTGATGATCTCGTAGAAGAGATACAGGGTAAACACGTTGGCCGAGAGGGCCACGCCGATGGCACCGAAGATGGCAACGGCGAAACAGACATAGTATCGGGTCTGCGCGTGTTCATTGAGACCGCGCATGTAGCCGATGTTGTAGCTGGTTACGAAGAACCAGAGGAACGGTGCGATCAGGCCGAAGACCATGGACAAACCGTCTGCGGCAAACGCGATGGTTATCCCGGGCATGATCGTCGTTACATGGTAATACCAGACTTCGCCGTTCAGGACGGCCGGAGCCATGGACAACACAGTCATAAACGTGATTGCAGCAGCAATGAAGCTGACAGCCTCACGTTTGTTCTCATCTTTTCTCATGAGCCAGACAAAGAGCGGTGCGATCAGTGTAATCACCACCGGCAGCAGAATCCGGGCACTTTCTATGGTAACCCCATTCATAACAGCTAATCCTTCAAGGTAGTGATGTCACTGGTTCTCGCGGAACCGAACCGTCTGGCAACGACAATGACGATAGCCAGCACAAGAGTCGCTTCAGCCGCGGCAAGTCCCATGACGAACAAGGTGCCGAGCTGACCGAGGGCCGCACTGAAATCCGTGAGCTGGGCCGCTGCCACCATGGACAGACCGGCTCCGTTGAGCATCAGCTCCACGCAGATCAGCATACCGATGAGGCTTCTTCTCTGCGTGAGGCCAAAAAGCCCGGCACACAGCAGAATCAGCGCTACAATTTGATATAAGGTAAGGGCGCTCATCTATCTCTTCCCCCTCTTTTCCCAGGTCAGCAGCACGGCGCCGGACATGGCGACCATGAGGATGACCGATATCAACTCAAAGGGCAGAAAGTAGGAGCCCATAAGCTCAAGCCCCAGTTGCTTGATCGTGACCTCGGCAGGAACCGCGATGGATTCCACCGGCCGTGTCATGACCAGCCAGCCCAGGACCGCAGCGGGCGCGATAGTGGCCGCCAATCCGAACACATAGGTCTTCATGGGGGCGGCACCGGATTCATCCCCGCCCTTCTCCGCACGTGTCAGCATGACCGCGAAGAAGATGAGGACCGAAACGGCACCCACGTAGATGAGCAGTTGCATGAAAGCCATGAACGGGGTTGCCAGCAGCATGTACATGCCGGCCACACCGATGAGCGTCGTGATAAGGCCCACCAGAGCGCGGACCAAACTGGAGCTGGAGACAGCTACGATGGATCCGCCCAGAACGATGAGCGTGTAGACGCTGAATGCGATTTTAGCCATTACTTCCATAACTTACGCCTCCTTCTCCGCCTCGGCTTTCTGGGCCTTGGCCTTGGGTGCCGATGCAGACACTTGTGTTGCCTGCTCTTTCAGGCGAGCGATGAGGTCGATGTTCATCTCTTCTCTGCTCGAGGCGACCCAGTAGATGTTGTTGGAGAACTTCAGCGATTTCACCGGACAGTTGTCGATACAGGTACCGCACAGGCTGCACAGGGTGTAATCGTAGGTAAACTTGGCCGGATTCTTCGGCGCCTTTGGCTTGACGACCTTCTCCCCCGCCTCTTCGGCAGCCTTCATGGCTGCTTCCTCTTCAGGCGTGGGTTTGGGTGCTTTCTGCTTCACCAGCTTGAGGCACTTGCTCGGGCAGTTGGTCACGCACATCATGCAGGAGATGCATTTGGGCATGGCCGGATCCTTGGGTTTGCCGATAAGTTCCACATGTCCGCCATAGGTCGACAGATTTTCATCATCAATGACCTGACGCGGATAGTGGACGGTGACCTGCGGTTTGCAGAAGTACTTGCCGGTGATCTTGAGACCGACCAGTAATGACCAGCAGTCCAATATGGGCTGTATGACGTGTTTTCTGAATGTACTCATATTCCTACACCTCTACAGCTTGATGAGCAGCGCCGTGGCGAGCAGGTTTGCGGTGGCCAACGGCAGGAGCCACTTCCAGTTGATATTCAGCAACTGGTCGAAGCGTACCCTGGGGAATGTCCAGCGAGCCCAGATCATGACGAAGAGCAGCGCATATGTCTTGATCAGCATCCACCACCACCCTTCCACGCCGGGGAAGGGACCGTTGAATCCGCCCAGGAACAGGACCGAACAGACAGAGCACATGACGACCATGTACCCGTATTCAGCCATGAAGAAGAGGCCGAATCCCATGGAGGAGTATTCCGTGTGGAAACCGGCAGTCAGTTCCGACTCGGCTTCGGCCAGGTCGAAAGGAGCACGGTTCGTTTCACCGAACATGGCGATGATGAAGATCAGGAAGGCCAGCGGCTGCTTCCAGATAATCCAGTTACCGATATGCCCACCCTGCATCAGCGTGATCTCCGACAGGTTCAGTGTACCTGTCATGAAGGAGACCGTGAGAACGGTGAGCAGCAGCGGGATTTCGTAGGCAACGGTCTGGGCCACGGCACGAGCCGCGCCGAGAACACCCCATTTATTGTTGGATGCCCAACCAGCCAGAATGACGGCCAGCCCATTGAAACTGGAGAAAGCCAGGATCAGAAGCAGACCGAGGTTGACTTCCATTCCGGTCAGAACCGGACCGTAGGGAATGGGCATGAAGAGCAGGAGCACCGGAATCATGGACAGAATCGGTGCCATCCAAAAGAGGATTGCATCGGAGTTGTCCGGTGTCAGGAGCTGTTTGCTCATGAGTTTCAGGCCGTCGATGAGCGGCTGCAATGCGCCGTGCGGACCGACCTCGTATGGACCGGGACGCCGCTGGATGTGGCCGGCGAACTTACGTTCACAGTAGACCAGCACCAATGCGTTGACTCCCAGCCAGACCATGGCCCCGACAGCGGCTATCAGCAGCGGTACGATGTGTTCAATAAATGCATTCATATTTCCACCCTACCTGTCGAGTTCCGGAATGATCAGGTCCAGACTGCCGAGAATGGCGACGGCATCCGCAAGGATGGTCCCGGTCGCTGCTTCGGCAAAGGCATTCATGTTGGAGAATCCGGGGGCACGCAGCTTGACGCGATACGGAACCTTGGACCCGTCCGACACGACATAGACACCGACCTTGCCTCGTCCGCCCTCGACATTGAAGTATGCCTCGCCTGCCGGTGGTTTCATCGCTGGCTTGGGCGCTTTCTTGACGATGTTCCCGCCCTCGGCGGAGTCAAGCTGTTCCAATGCCTGCTCGATGATGCGCATGGATTGCTCCATTTCCGCCAGACGCACATGATACCGACCTGCCGAGCATGCCGATGTCTGTGTGGGGATATCGAAGTCGAAACGGTCATACACCGAATACGGTTCGGCGCGACGGACGTCGTACGGAACGCCCGCACCGCGAACAACCGGTCCGGTGCAGCCATAACGACGACACATGTCTTCATCGATGATCCCGACCCCTTCGATACGTCTGCGGAGAATGAGATTCTCGGTGACGAGATCGTGGTACATGGGCAGGCGTTCCCTGAAGTGCGGGATGAACGCTTTCATCATTTCGATGCACTTGTCATCGAGGTCCATCTGCACGCCGCCGACACGGAAGTTCGAGTAGGTCAACCTGGAAGCCGATGGGCGTTGCAGGATGTCCAGTATCATTTCACGATCGTCGAACGCGTACATGATGGGGGTGAACGCACCAAGGTCGAGGATATAGGCGCCCCACCACAGAAGGTGCGAGGTAAGGCGATTGAACTCTGTCATTATCACGCGCAGGTATTCGGCGCGCTCGGGCACTTCGATGCCCATCAGTTTTTCCACGGCCCCGACATAGGCCCAGTTCCAGGCCATTGCGTGTCCGTAGTCGACGCGACCCATATTCGGGATGTAGCCACCCCAGGTCTGAGTCTCGCCCATTTTTTCATGCATGCGGTGCAGGTACCCGAGTACTGGTTCGGCACGAACGATGTACTCGCCGTCTACCTCGATCACTATTCGGAGCACGCCGTGCGTCGACGGATGCTGCGGCCCCATATTAATGATTAAGGTTCCGTCCTGCTTCCCGGCCTCGAACTTCTGGGTGTAGAAATCACCCGTCATCTGTTCAAAATTTTGGTAAGCCGACATATACTCTCAGTCCGGTGTTTAAATACCGACCGGTTGCCCCGGCCTACGCATCAGAGGCCTCCTCGGCCTCTTCTTCCGCGAACAATGCTTCTATTTCCCTGCCACAGGAAACGATCTCGCCAAGACTCAGAATATCCTTGATGGATTTGCGAACCTTGGCGGTTTTGACCAGTGGATGGAAGTCCACATCTTCAGCGGCCAACAGGAGCGGGACAAGATTGGGGTTTCCTTCAAAAACCACCCCGTGAAAATCCCGAGTCTCACGCTCATGCCACTCTGCACCATCGAACACGGACGCGATGGACGGCACCGTGGGGTTGTCTTTTCCCACCAGCACACGAAGCGTCACACGTTCATCCACATCCCAACGGTTGAAATGATAGAGGACCAAAAACCCTTCTTCAAAATCCAGGGCAAGGACATCCTCAAGCGAATACCCGGCTGCGTAGAGCTGTTTCGCAGCCTTGACCAATTGGCCCGGGGCGAGAAAGACCGACCAGTCATGACCAGTCGTCGCCTTCTCCTGTCGGGCCACGCATTGTGTGGTTATTCCTTCAAGCGCCTGCAACATGACTAACCCTCCACTTCGGCGGCTACGGGCCACCAACGCTTACCGGTAATCTGGCGCTGCAACTGGAAGAATCCTTCCAGCAACCCCTCCGGTCTGGGTGGGCATCCCGGCACGTACACATCCACCGGGATAAGGGTGTCCACCCCTGCAACAACATTGTAGTTGTCCTTGATTTTGAACGGTCCGCCCGAAATCGCACAGTTCCCCATGGCGATGACCCATTTGGGACCGGGCATCTGTTCGTACAACCGGACAACTGCCGGTGCCATTTTCTTGGTGACCGTCCCTGCAACGATCATCACGTCCGACTGGCGCGGTGACGGGCGAAAAACCTCCGCACCGAAACGAGCCATGTCGAACCGCGCCATGCCGGTAGCCATCATTTCGATGGCGCAACAGGCGAGCCCGAATGTCATCGGCCACAAGGACATGGAACGACAGACGTCCAGTATGTCCTGCGCCAGCTGGATGTTGACGATGGGCGCATCCATGTGATGTTTGCCCGCCGTCAGGAAATCCTTTTGCATTACTGAATCCTGCGCGGCCATGTGAAAACCCCTTTCGCCCAGAAGTAGGCGACGGAAAGAATGAGGAAGAACAGGAAGATGAAGACCTTTACGAAGGGAATCCATCCATCGACGTCTGCGTACGCCGTGGACACCGGAAACAGGTAAAGGACGTCCACATCAAAGGCGAGGAAGATCAGGGCGTATACATAGTAGGATACACCCCATCTCGCCCATGAGCTGCCGTAAGGGACCATGCCGCACTCGTACGGCATCCCCACGTCCCCGCCCCGAGCTTTCGGAGCAAGCAGCATTGCCAGAATCAATGGCCCACAGGCAAAAAGGAAGCCCGCAAGCAAGAACAATACGATCGCAAAATGTAGCCAGTTGAAAACCATACCCAAGTCCTTTGGCAGTAAATTTGCTAGGAACTCCGAACAAAAACTATTTTCTCAGAGTTACCGTCCTCAATGCCCCGATAAAAGGGTTTAGTCAAGTACATAGCTCTTTTTTTCGCATATCTCCTACCTCGTAAGTCGTCTATTTTGTTAACTCTGCTCACGATCTAAACAAAGTCTAGACTTCGAGAACCCGTGCAGTTCCTCACTCGCCGCGCCATCACAAAATTGCGCTTTTTTTCCCAAGCGGAATAAAAAAAGAAGCGCTCCGTCAGGACGAAGCGCTTCTTTGAGAGGTCGAATATGTTATAAATTGCTACTTGGGGATTCCAAACTCACGAAATGTTCCATACCGGATACCGGTTTTTCGCTTAGCGCCATACATGGCAGAGTCGGCCCGACTAATGAGCGATACGCAATCCTTTCCATCTTCGGGAAAGAAGCTGATACCGATGGTTGCCCCAACATTAACGGATTCTCCATCTATCATGAACGGACGATCAAGTTCCTCAAGCAGACTTCTCGCCACCACTTTGGCAGCTTCCTCGGTTTCGATTTCAGGCAGCAGGACGCCAAATTCATCGCCGCCCAATCGCGCCAGGGTGTCGGATTCGCGGATTCGCCTGATCAGACGAGCCGCCACCTCCCGGAGGAGTTCATCGCCGGTACGATGACCATAGGTATCGTTCACCAACTTGAAATTATCGAGATCAATAAAGAGAACCGCTACCTTCTTTTCGTAGCGCTTGGCCTGCTTCAATGCTCTTTCGGATCGATCAAAGAAAAGATGTCGATTGGGAATTTCGGTCAGGCTGTCTATGGTCGCCAGATGCTTCAGGTCCATTTCCTGCTGCTTGCGGGCAGTAACGTCCTCAAGGACACCTTCTATATACTCCTTACCATCTTCGGCCCCAACCAGGCGGGAACTTTCCGAGCACCAGATGGTTTCGTCATCCTTGCGTTTGGCAAGAAATTCAAAATTGGCGACAAAGCCGTCACGACGAAGAGTTTCCAGGTACGTCTGCTGGTCATGGATATTGGGCATGATCCGTTGCCGCATCCCTTCCACGTTGATCACTTCCTCAACGGAATCATAGCCAAGAATCTGAACCATGGCGGGGTTCACTTCCAGGAACGTCCCTTCCACGGAAGCGCGGAAGAGTCCTTCCACAGATCGCTCGAACATGGCCCGATATTTCAACTCGCTGAGACTGACCGTCGCATCCTGTTTCTTGCGCTCTTCTATCTCCTGCTCCAGACGCTGCTTTTGCGCATTCATCTGAAGAAAGACCTGCACCTTGCTCTTGAGCATCTCCACATCGACAGGCCGAAAAAGATAATCCACGGCTCCGGTTTGATACCCCTGCCGCACATTCTCTTCATCCTGAAAAATGGCCGTAATGAATATTATCGGAACATGCTTCCCGCGCTCAAGAAGCTTGATGCGGTTGGCGGTCTCATAGCCGTTCATTTCCGGCATCTGTATATCGAGCAGGATCAATGCAAAATCATGTTCCGCGACAAGCTCAATGGCCTGCTGACCGGACTCTGCCGAAACAATCTCACACCCCTCCCGCAGCAACATGTGCTCCAGGAGGGCAAGATTTGTCTGTGAATCATCAACTATGAGGACTTTCTGCATAGCTTGGCTCATGAAAAATACTCTAAAGGATTTATACGTCCGCTACCGTTATTTTTCGTAACCGCACGGAACCATCGTCATTTGGTGTGGCTCCGAGCACGAAATCGAACCGATCAAGATCCATGCAGAGCTCAAAATCTTTTTCCGGGGCGTAGGTTTTCTCAGGATCAAAAAACTTTTCCGCACTATCAACCCCGGCAAGGAATGTCTTCAGTGTTTCAAATGAGTTTGGATACTCATCGAGTTCATTCTTGATATACATGCCGCACATCATGTCTTCCTGAGCGCGCATGACACCGCCGGTCCCCATGGCAACCACTGTCACCAGTTCCGGATTCTTAGCGCGAATGTAGCGGACGATCGCATCGGCATTGACGAATGAACCGGTTATGATTTCATCAGCATGCACGGCATTGACCAGCCCCTGTGTACCGGCGCTGGTCGTGTGAACCAACGTTTTACCGGTAAAATCAACGGATTCAATTTCTGTGGGAGAATTGCCATAGTCAAATCCCTCGATCTTGATGCAATCACGTTCGCCGACCAGCACCCCGTTGTGTTCTTTGGCAAGGGAGCGAGCCAGCTCCACATCACCCACGGCGTAATAATCCTCCGCCCCGTTTTCCACAGCGTAGCACGCCACGGAAAAGGCCCGGAACACGTCGATCACCACAACCAGCCCACGGGCTTTTTGTGCACCACTCAAACACTCGACTATATTGACAACCATACTACTCACTCGCTGATAATCATTATTCTTACATACCTGTCATGGTACTGCCAAGAGATCAAGGTTTTGCATCATTTTTTAACAACATCAATACAAAGAATACATTCAGCGGGTAAAAGCAAGGGGCAAAACAGACTCCCATCCCTCCAGCCCATTGACAAAGCGACACTTTTTTTACAACGTGATATCCATGAATAGAAAACGCGTTCTCGTCACCGGCGGCTCCGGCTTTCTCGGCTCGCACCTTTGCGAACAGCTTCTCTCCAAAGGGCGGGAAGTCATCTGTGTGGATAATTTTTTCACCGGGCGCAAGGAGAGCATCCTGCACCTCATGGACAATCCATATTTCGAGATTCTTCGCCACGACGTGACGTTTCCTCTCTATGTCGAAGTGGATGAAATCTACAACCTTGCCTGCCCGGCATCCCCGATCCACTATCAGCATGACCCGGTGCAGACCACCAAGACCAGCGTACACGGCGCCATCAACATGCTGGGACTGGCGAAACGCATCAAGGCAAAGATATTTCAGGCGTCCACCAGTGAAGTGTACGGTGATCCCGAGGTGCATCCGCAAACGGAAAGCTATTGGGGTAATGTGAACCCCATCGGCCTGCGCTCCTGCTACGACGAAGGCAAACGTTGCGCTGAAACGCTCTTTTTCGATTACAATCGACAGCACAACCTGCGGATCAAGGTCGGGCGCATTTTCAACACCTACGGGCCACGCATGGCCATGGACGACGGGCGCGTGGTGTCCAACTTCGTGGTTCAGGCCCTTCGCGGCGAGGATATCACGGTCTATGGCAAGGGAGAGCAGACGCGCAGCTTTTGTTATGTAGATGATCTGGTGACAGGAATTATCCGCTTCATGGAAGACACGCCGGACGAATTCACCGGTCCCATGAATCTGGGTAACCCCGGAGAATTCACCATTCTTGAACTGGCAGAAAACGTCATTGATCTGGTGGGTTCCAAATCGAAGATCGTCTTCAAAGACCTTCCATCCGATGACCCGATGCAACGCAAGCCGGACATTTCCCTGGCGAAAAAAGCCATGGGATGGGAGCCGACAGTTCCGTTACGACAGGGGCTTGAGAAAACCATCGAGTACTTTGACGGGTATCTCAAGTCGATTGAAGACGAATAGCCTAATAACGTCAGTCGACTCTGTCCGTATAATCCGCCTCAGACATGGCAAGTGGAAGATTTGACGCCCGATTACGGGCTGAGCAATGGTCTCTCTACACCCCGAGCACACGCCGCAGTTGCGGGGCAATAACATCGAGAGCGTGGTTTTCGACTATTTTCTTTCGGGCCTGTTCGCCCATACGACGGCGCAGGTCGGGCTGGTCGGCGAGATTCTTGATATACTTTGCCCAATCCGCTTCATCCCGCACAAGATATCCATCGACACCATGATCGATCATTTCGGCATGAACGCCTACATCGGATGCAATTACAGGCAGCCCGACGGACATGAGCTTCAGAGCCTCAATACCATTTGCGACCTGTCCGTTGTCATCTGACGGCACCGGTACGAGGCCGATATCCATGGCCTGGAGATGGCCGACTTCGCGCCCCGGAGCCCAGGACGTCCACATGGCATATTCACGGGCAGGACCGGCATACGGTTCTTTTGACAGAATCGAGAACTGCACACTTCCAGCCAGCGGCGTCAGCGTTCCCATGACCTGCTCGGCATAGGACTGATTATCGCAATTGCCACACCAGCCTACCAGTGTCGGTCCGCCGTTCTTGCCACCATTCCCCGGAACAAAATGCTCCACATCGATTGGGGTTGTGACGACGTGCACCTGATCCTGGTATTTGGCAGCTTCTTCGGCCAGTGCCTTGTTGTCTACAACGCAAACATCCGCCCCCTGGCACATCCGCTGAAAACCGCGCTCCAATCGATTCCGCGACGCCATGATCCCCTGACCGGCAGCCGGAAGCGCCCAGACAGCATCAGCACAATCGAATACCAGCTTCCTGCTCAATCGGCGTACTATGCCAAGTTCATAGGAAGACAATAGCTCACGATGCACGACCACTACATCTGCATGCGGCAGTCGGCTGAAGAAAGAATACCGCGCATACAGGCCTTGCGGCATTTCTTTCCAGAATGCATCAATCCCCTTCTCGGACCAATAGCGGACGAGGGGCGAAACGCGATACCGCGCCTGAGAGCGACGTGTCCCGTGCGGGACCAGAAACATGACCTTCATTATTTCGAAACCATTGATTCAATAATTGAAATGAATGGGTCTATACCCGAAGGAACGTCGGAAGGCCACTGAAATTCGACGGGGCGCTCCTCCTTCTCCATTTTGCGAAGCAGTGCTGTCATTGCAGGAACATCTGCAGGGTCTGGAAAGACATGAGAATCGGGCAGAAAATACGCACTTCCATTGCGGGCGCTCGACGCCACCCGGCAGCCGCAGGCCAATGCCTCCAGGACGGCATTGGAGCAAGCATCATAGAATGTGGCAAGGATGAAAATATCTATCCGACGATAAAACGACGCCATGTCATCGACCTTGCCCAGGAAACGGACACGATCTTCGACACCCAGCTTCTGCGCTTGTCGGATATATTTATCCGGGCGTCGACCTCCGGCAATGTGAAGCTCGAAGTGTTCGGGCAAGTCCGCCAATGCGGTAATCAACTGCCGCACTCCCTTGAGAGCGAAATTGGTGGCGGCTGTACCTATGACGACACGCCCCTGCTCAATTCCGGCCTGCTGACGCAAGGCGGCTCGCTCCTCATCCATGGGCTGAGAGAACTTGGACAGGTCCGGGCGATTGTAAATGACTTCGATGGACTCCGGCGTCCGATAGGGATGCGCCTTTAAAATGAGCTCGCGCACAAAATGCGATACGGCCACCACTTTTTTGGTACGCCGCATACGCAGATTGTCCAGCTTATGCATCACCCAGTTGGTAGGATTGAGCCGCCGCCGCAGCATCTTGAATGAACGTGCTGCTCCTGCGGGCCATGCCTGCTTGGACAACTGCCAGAAGACGGAAATCGGCCCGCCCCCGATGCGTAAAATATCCTGATCGGGCGAGTTGGCCATGCCGAACACCAGATCATATCCACCCTGCTTCTGCTTCCGGGCACACATGAAAGTGAACCATAGGAGCTTGATCAGCCGAGTGCCGCCGAACCGGCCAACCACCACCGGATTGACCCCTTCGGGCGCATTGCCTTCGCACCGCCCACAAATAAAATCGACTTCATGACCGCGCTGGGCCAGCGCTGCGGACAGACGCCAGGCAAAGGACTCTGCCCCGCCATACTGACTCAGGCGTGGCATGGTCACGGCTATGCGCGATGTGTTTGTCGATTTCGTCATAGGGGTACCTTTTGAATGAATTTCGTGATTTTGACAAGGCGGAGATATTGCGGACCGATTCAAAGAAGGCTATTGATTTCCCGAGTTTTTCACAACAAGGAGTATCATGATTTTCCAGACACCGGCTCTCGACCACACATTGTTGGTTCTCATCAATCAGAAACTGCGTGCGCTGCCGCTTGATATATTCATGCCCATCATTTCGTCACAGAGTGTTCTGTTCGGCGTCGGGGCATTGCTCCTCTTGTTGACCTGGTACTTCAAGGGAAGACGTCAGGCTTTACTCTTTCTCATCCTGGTGCTGGGACTCGGCGTAACCGATGCCACCAGCAATCACATCAAGAAAAGCGTCAAGCGCGTCCGCCCTCTCAACGCAATCCCCCTGACCCATTATCAGGAAGACGGCGAATGGCGTCAGCGTCCTGCAGACTTTATACAGACCAAGGAAGCGGGATCATCCTATCCTTCCGCTCACAGCGCCAATACCATGTGCCTGGCTATTCTTACCATGTTCCTGTGGCCGGGCCTGAAAAAGTGGCCACTTCTGTTGCCGCTTGTGGTCGGCTACTCTCGTGTGTATCTCGGCAAACACTATCCAACGGACGTGCTGGCCGGCTGGCTTTATGGCGTTGTCACAGGCGTCGCGGTCTGGCTGCTGTGGCGTTACGGACTGAGCCGACTCATGCGGTGCGACCGTTAATCATCGTCCTCGATAACCAAGCCCGCCTCGCGGGCTTCTTTTCTGTAGCTGCGATAAACAGCGATTCCGATCCATATTGAAACGGCAAATAGAACGATGCCCATACTGACCGAGAGAGCCACCCCAACGGTGGATTCTTTCTTCATGCCTGCGCCAAACAAGGCGAAAATGAAGTTCTGAGGCGTATATCCAATGGTGGAACCGAGGATGAACGGGACGAGTGGGATGGAGCTGATCCCGGCTGCAAGGTTGGTCAACGCATTGCTCCCCAGTGGGAAAAAACGAATAGCCAGCGCGGTCCTGAACGGGCGATACCGAAGAAATCCGTCAAGGCGTTGAATCCTGTGACCGAGCTTTCGGGCTACGAGTTCGCGACCGCCCCAGCGGGCATAGCAGGATGCCAACGCGCATCCCAAGCCAGACCCGAGAGTTGACAGGACCGTTCCCCACACGATGCCAAAAGCGAAACCACCGAGAAAGCCAACAAGCTGACGAGGCAGCCCGACTGCGGTAAACAGCGCACCGACGCCCAGAAAAATAAACACTGACAGCGGACCTTCGCCAAGGACATGGTCGTTGAACCATTGGGTATTCTTGAGCATATCCCCAATGCCGAACATCCGTGCAAGGTATACGGCAAGGCCGAGACCGGCCAGCATGACCAGTCCCTTGGCAACGGCCCGCATGCCAAGCTTGTTATCTCTATCATTCATTATCTTGTTCCAATCGCTGCGTTCGATAATACACTACGAGCAGACAGCCCTGTCCCAGAAAAAAAACGGGATCACGCTGAACAACGGCGTACACCAGCCCAAGTATGGCTGACAGATACAACACGACTGCCGCACTCGGCGAGAGGGGTTGTACCTCTTTCCGCTGTAGACGTACAATGGTAATTCGAACGAAAAAAGCCCCCTGGAGACAAATCAAGAGGGCTAGAAGCCACCAATAGGCGGGAAATTGCATGCGCTATTTTTTCTCTTTCACGGCATAATCAATGTGCCGATCGATGAGCCAACGCACACCTATAAGGTCATATATGCCAGCGAGAGCACGATCAAGCGTACCGTATTTGGAAACACCTGCGGATCTCTCACGGTGGTTGACCTTCACTTCCTTGATCTGTGCTCCGATCTTGAGCATCAGAATAGGGAAATAGCGGTGCATGTTTTTAAATCGTGGCAATTTCAGCAACATTTCCGTGCGCATGACCTTGAGTGAACACCCGGTATCATGGACACCGTCATCAACGATGGCATCGCGGATGGAATTGGCCAGCTTGGATGAAATACGCTTGATAAACGTATCCTTGCGCTTGGCACGCCAGCCGATGACCATGTCACAGTCATCACCGAGCATATCCAGCATCTTCGGAATATCAGCCGGATCGTTTTGCAAATCCGCATCCATGGTTACGACAATGCCACTCTGGGCAGCGTCGAACCCAGCGCAAAAGGCGGCGGACTGCCCCCGGTTCTCGGCAAAAGCAACATATCGCACTTCATCATGCGATCCAGCCAGACTACGTATAATAGGAAGGCTGCCGTCGGTGGAACAATCATCCACGAATACGGCTTCCCATTCCCTGCCAGTGGAATCTGCGGCTTTCTTGACCTGGGAGAAGAGCTCCTCAAGGTTGTCCTGCTCATTGAAAACCGGCAGCACCACGGAAAATTTTTCTTTCTTATTCATATCGAGGATGCATTACGGAATTTGATGCCCGTTGTAAACCACTGCAACCGCCCCGAACGAAAATGCACTGAAAAATTATCAATAAAAAACTAATTTCAACTTTTTCCAGAAAAGTGATTGACAAAAATCATGGGTCCACATAGAACGTCTTTCTCAGGTGACGCGGGGTGGAGCAGTTGGTAGCTCGTCGGGCTCATAACCCGAAGGCCATAGGTTCAAGTCCTATCCCCGCTACCAAGAAAATCAAAGGCTTACAGAATAATTCTGTAAGCCTTTTTTCGTTTGATGCTTGTAGTCTCATCAACCTGATCAGCCAGCCTCCATCCGATCAAACACACCCTTTTGATCCTTTATCACCATTCTCCATCAGATCAGTTTACACAACCGAGTCTACGCCGCAGAAAATCACTTTGGCCTCTCTTCCCTCGGTAACAAACGCGACTTATATTATTCATCGAAAGCTCTTCCTGCCAGAAAATCATAGAGAGCATCATCTCCATAGTTACGACCTCTTTGATTTCAGCAGTAAGCAAAGTGCTGTGTCTGGCACTGCAAAGACAATTACGATATGATCGAAATCGTCTTAGAAATACCATCGCAGCATCGCATGACAGGATGTTGGGACGAGTCTCATTCACTTTAATATTTTTCCAAGAGACAGCAATCATGAGAAACAGATTGATAAAAGCACTATGCCTGATCATGGCATCTTTTTTTGCCGTGGCTGGGTGCTCAAACGGGGATTGGCGCACGGCCAGCAGGGAGCCGGCTGGGATCGCACCGGACCCTGCCTCGACGCCGGAAGCGGTGGTTCAAGTCTATGCCGCGTCTACATGGGGCTGGCGTGGGATATTTGCCGTGCACACATGGATAGCGGCCAAGGAGACCGGCGAGGACAGCTACACCGTCTATGAAGTGATCGGCTGGCGTCAGCGACAGGGCTTGCCTCTGGTCCGTATTGAGCGGGATGCCCCTGACCGCTACTGGTTTGGTGAGGCCCCGGAGCTTCTGGCAGATCACCGCGGTCCCGGGGTGGATTCGATGATTGCGAAAATCGACGCTGCGGCGCGCTCCTACCCATGGGCCATGCGATACAAGGCCTTTCCCGGGCCGAACAGCAATACATTCACGGCGTGGGTCATCAAGCAGGTACCGGAGTTGAACCTTGATCTACCCTTTTCAGCAATCGGCAGTGGTTACAAGGATTAAGCCATAATAAAACCCAAAAAAGATAAGCCCCGGCGCACAGAGCGTCGGGGCTTTTTTTATCAATAAACAGCAAGGACTAATCGTCCAACTGGATATCCTTTCCTTCCAGAACACGGTTCATGTTGCGCACTGCGCACATTTTACCACACATGGTGCAGGAATCTTCATGCTCAGGCTTGGAGGATTCCCGGTACTCGCGGGGCTTGACCGGGTCCATGGCCAGATTGAACATCTCTTCCCAGTCGAGAGCGGCACGGGCTTTGGACATCTTGTCATCCCAGTCACGAGCGCCGGGAAGGCCCTTAGCGACATCGGCGGCATGAGCGGCGATACGGGTCGCGATGATGCCTTCCTTCATGTCTTCCAGCGTCGGCAGACGAAGATGTTCAGCCGGAGTGACGTAGCACAGGAAGTCCGCCCCATTCATGGCCGCAATGGCGCCACCAATGGCAGAAGTGATGTGATCGTAACCGGGAGCCACATCAGTGACCAACGGACCGAGCACGTAGAACGGTGCGCCGTGGCACAGACGTTTTTCCATCATCATGTTACCGGCGATCTCGTTCATGGCCATGTGGCCCGGACCTTCGATCATGACCTGCACGTTGCGCTCCCAAGCGCGCTTGGTCAGCTCGCCCAGGGTGATCAGCTCTTCCACCTGACACGCATCAGTGGCGTCGTGCAGGCAACCGGGACGGCAGCCGTCACCGAGGCTGAGGGTGACATCGTACTCTTCGCAGATGTCGAGCAGACGATCGAAATGCTCGTAGAACGGATTCTCGGCATTGTTGATTTCCATCCAGGTGAACAGCAGCGAACCGCCACGGGAAACGATGTTGGTCAGACGTCCGCCCTGCTTGACCTTCTCGGCGGTGTGCCTGTTCAGGCCGCAGTGAATGGTCAGGAAGTCGACGCCGTCTTCAACGTGCTTCTGAACCACGTCGAAAAATTCATCCACGGTGATATCCTGCAGATTCTTGTCGTAAAAACCTACAGCATCGTAAATGGGTACCGTGCCGATCATGGCCGGAGACATCTCCACCAAACGCTGGCGAAATTCCTGCGTCTTTCCGTAGCAGCTCAAGTCCATGATGGCTTCGGCCTTGAGATCAAGAGCGGCCTGGACTTTTGCCATTTCCGGTTCAATGCTGCAACAATCCTTGGAAATGCCAAGGTTGACGTTGAGCTTGGTACGCATGCCTTCGCCCACGGCTTCGGCATCGAGGCTCGTATGCTTTTTGTTGGCCGGGATAATGACAGTCCCTTTTGCCATACGTTCCATGAGGTCTTCCACACGGATATTTTCCTTGCGGGCAACGGTTTCCATCTGCGGGGTGACGATGCCTTTGCGGGCCGCGTCCATCTGAGTGGTATATTCCATGATTTCTCCTTGAGGGCTGAACACTTCGACTCGGATCAGCCCGGTATTTATTATGTTATTTGGCCGTGCCCATGGCATTGCGCACTTGACGAATGGTGGCGCCGATGTCCTCGGCTCCGACTATTTCCGTAACCAGCGCCACACACCTGGCTCCACGAGAGACAACATCGGCCACATTGTGTTCCTTGATACCGCCGATGGCGACAAAGGGGATATCGAGATTGCCGACAACATACTCAAGATATTCAAATCCCACCGGATCAACGACGTCTTCCTTGGTGAAGGTCTTGAAGATCGGCCCGACACCAATGTAATCGGCACCATCTGCAACGGCTTTTCTGGCCTCTTCCGGGGCATGGGTGGAAAGCCCGATGGCCATTTTTTCACCGACCAAACGACGCACGGCAGAGACAGGATAATCCTCCTGCCCGATATGCACGCCGTCGGCTTCCACCATCATGGCGAGGTCGATGTCATCGTTGACGATAAATGCTGCTCCGGCCTCTCGGGTCATCTTCCGAATAGCCAGACATTCCTCGTACATGACCCCGGTCTTCTTCTCTTTTTCCCTGTACTGGACCAGCTTGATGCCGTTTTCGAGCATAGTGCGGACGACATCGACATTGGACCGTCCCAAAGAGAACTTCTCCGCAGTCAGGCAATAGATATCCGTATCGAGAATATTCTGACGGGTTATTTCACGAGCGCTCATTTCACGCCTCCCTGATTCTCATATTGTTGCAGATAGTGACTCAACACCGCATCCGCCTGTTTGGCCGCTGCGATGCCGACCCGAGGGGAGAGCGGAGGCTGCTCCGCACTACAGACGGTCTGCATGTCCCCGATCATATAGAGATTCTCGCGTACCTGGCGCGAGCACAAAGCGTCAGTATCTCCATATCCACCGATGCCGGATGCAGTCACAATGACCTTGTCCGTTGAGATAAACTGTTCCACGAGAGCCTTTTTACTTTCGACTCCATCAAACGCCTCGACAATAACGTCGCACTGGCTGAACAAGTCAGCCATGGAATCACCTGTCGCATGCTCGATGCAGACCTTGATGTCGACGTCAGGATTCACGGAGCGCATATTGTCGCACAAGGCTTCGGCCTTGAGGAGACCGACCTGTTCTGCTGCATACGCCTGACGATTCAGGTTGGACGGCTCGATACTGTCATCATCGACCAGTACAAAGCGCCTGAAACCGCTACGCACGAGGTGCATGGCACAGTTGGAACCCAGCCCGCCACATCCGGCAATGCCGACGGCAACCGTCTGGAGATAGCGCATACGCTCTTCCCCCAGATAGTGAGCTATGCCTTGCTCGGTCCGGTTCATTGACCGTCCTCCGTCAGGGCGATCGGCTCCCAGTCCTTGAAGACCGGCTGATAGCCGCGCATGCGAAGGGCCGTGCTCATTTGCTCGACCGTGCGATCATCACTGATATCGAACTGGCCGACTTTGTCGCCGTCCTGCGTATGGCCGCCGACTTCCGTGGTCACGCCAGCCGACATCTTGGTGACGCCAAGCGGCAGGATATTATCGCGAAATTCTGCCGACTCCCGAGTGGAAACCGTGATCCCCAGTCGAGGCAGAAAAATGCGCAGGGCCACCATGAACTGAACCATGTCGCTATCCGACACGATGGTCGTCGGCTGGAACTCTCCGGCATGCGGGCGCATACGCGGCAAGGAGGCGGAGATATCCGTTTCCGGGTACTTCTTCATCAGGTAGGCCGCATGCATGGCAGTAATCACCGCATCCCGGCGCCAGTCACCCAGCCCGAGAAGTGCGCCGATATTGACCACGCGCATCCCGGCCTTGCATCCACGCTCCGGCGCATCCAGACGGAACCGAAAATCCTTCTTCGGCCCACGCGGGTGCAGCGTTTCATAGAGCGCTTCATCGTAGGTTTCCTGATAGATGGTCAGGCCGTCAGCACCGTTCTTGACCATGCGCGCATACTCCGCCTCTTCCATGGCGTATATCTCTATGGATACAGAGGGGAAATATTTACGCAGGACATCCATGCACCCTTCCAGATAGTCGGGGGATGCCTTGGCTCGTGATTCACCAGTGAGGATGAGAAGATGCTTCAACCCTGTTTTGGCAATGGCCTTGGCTTCGACCTCCAACTGCTCATAGTCGAGCTGGGAGCGGGGAATCTTGTTGCGGGCATTGAAGCCGCAATAGACGCAATGGTTGGCACAGTAGTTCGAGAGATACAGCGGAGTGAACAGGTGAATGGTCCGTCCGAAGTGCTGCAATGTCAATTGGCTGGCCTTCTGCGCCATCTCTTCGAGCAGAGGCTTGGCCGCTGGGCTCATAAGAGTGATGAAATCATCCTCGTTGCAGCTTGTGCCATCCAGCACTCTTCGCACGTCATCGGGCGTGACCGCATCAAAGCGTTCATCAAGCGCCATATTACTGTACGCTTCGCATGTGGGATAAAAACTCACGTTATCCCTCGCTCAAAAAGCCGGTTAATGGAGAAGAAGCCGACGCCTGGCGATGCCGCGCTCCTGGCCCGGAAAGATATGCTTCACGACCAGCTTTGACGGCTCGCCCAAAAGCCCGGGCCATCATCACGGGATCGCTGGCTGTGGCGATGGCCGTATTGACCAGCACGGCGTCCGCGCCCATTTCCATGGCCTCGCACGCTTCGGATGGACGACCGATTCCGGCATCCACAATGATCGGCAGGTCGATCTCGTCAATGAGGATACGGACCATCTCCTTGGTTTTGAGGCCGCGATTGGTACCGATGGGTGCGCCAAGCGGCATGACCGCGGCAGCACCGGCATCGACCAGCGAGCGGGCCACGTACAGATCGGCATTGACGTATGGCAGCACGACAAACCCTTCTTCGGCCAGTATCTCCGTGGCCTTGGCTGTCTCATACCCATCGGGCAGCAGGTACTTGTTGTCCGAAATGACTTCGATCTTGATCCAGTCACCGCAGCCCATGGCACGTGCAAGACGGGCGATACGGACGGCTTCATCAGCAGTTCGTGCGCCCGAGGTATTGGGCAGCAATTGCATGTGCTTGGGAATACAGTCCATGACATTGCCTGTATCGGACTGGAAATCAACACGCCGCAAGGCCACGGTTATCACTTGTGATCCGGACGCTTCACACACACCGGGAATGACTGCATCATCTGCATATTTTCCCGTACCGGTGAACAGTCGACTCTCAAGTTTCAAGCCGCCGATTTCAAAAATATCTTCACTCATTGGTCCCCCTTATCCTCCGCCCACGAATCTGAGCACTTCAAGATGATCGCCGTCATTCAACGTAACCTTGTCGAATGATTCGGAAGGAACGATCTTCCTGTTCAACTCGACCACAACACTCTCTGCAGCGATCTCTCTGGATTCCAGGAATGCGGCAACGGTCAAGCCGTCCCCGATCTCTGTTTCCTTTCCATTCAATACGACTCTCATCAGTATCTCCTCGGTGCACAGGCAAAAAAAAACGCTCACCAGACAGGTAAGCGCAAAAAATACATACACAGTATTATGCAGCTTCCCTCCGGCAGGATTACCCGCATCAGGTTCAAAGGGTCAGGCAGCCATTGCCATCTCAGCCCGTTCGGGCACCCCTAGCTGAGATGACCCTATGTTAATCCGAAGTGCGTGTAAAGTCGTGGAAACGGAAAACAGGACAAATAACGACATATTTTTTCTAAACAATAACCGACTAAAAAAATGGACTTTTTACTGATAAAACCATTGATGTGATATCTTTTTTAACATGCAACATTCAGTAAATCCTAAAGTTATCTGCAATATGAACCGATAGTGAGGTAGCAACTGAAAATAAACGGGGGAAGCTTCATGTTTTCATCAATGTACCAAGCAACCGGTTTCAAACGTGCGATCATTCTTTGCCAGGAAGGAAAGGTAGAAGAAGCCGAGGCCCTGCTCAAAAGCCTTCAGGATGAATTCCTGGCGGTCTGCGAGGAAAATGAAGCACTCAAAAATCAGCTTTCCGAAGTGGCCGACGTACTGGATCTGGCGGAGAAGGTACAATTTGATGGCCAGAAGTACTGGCTTATGGACGCTGGGGAGCAGAAGGGGCCATTCTGCCAGGTTTGCTATGACAGAGATGGCTTGCTCGTCCACCTGCAGGAACACGACAATCACTGGGAATGCCAGAGTTGTCATGGACTCTACCTGAGAACTCAGGAGGCGGATCCCATGCGCAAGCCCAAGAGCAACGTTCGATCAACGCTCAAAAAGACCATCCCGCTCTTCCTTGAGCGAGAAATGGGATAGACAAAAAAACGCGGCCCAAAGCCGCGTTTTTCATTTTATTCAGATCCCTACTGTCAAACAGGGAAAGTCTCGACAATAGCGAAACATCACTCCATCGATTTGTCCGTTGATTAATGCTGAAACGGGGTTCCGAACAGCGTCACCCGCCGTACCCAGGTCTCCAGCAACCCTTCATCCGAGAACTGCACTACGCCATAGGCGAGGTCTTCCGTATTCATACCCGGAAGATAGATCAGCACAGCCAGATTTCTGTTGGCTCGGCGATGCTCTTCCCACAATGTGGTCGCGAAATCCTCCAACGCTTCCCTGGAGGGAAGCTTGCTGGTGGAGAGAAAGACTTTAAGGCTTATCCACGACTCACCGAACTTTTTTGTCTCGGCAGTTTCAAGCAGCTTGTACTGATAGCCGTGGGCAATTTTATCGGCTCGGGGGTCCGGGCGCGATGCAGGCTTTGCATGTTTCTTGGGTATGACGATTGTACGCGGTCCCTCTTTCACTGCGACGTCACCTGTGCCAGAAGTCGCAACCTCGCGAATGGAATTCACATTTTGAGCAGACTTCTTGTCAAGCAAGGTTTTCAGGGCATACCCCATGGCACGTTTTTCTCTGCGAAGGGGTTCATTCTCCTGAAACACTGCGTACCAACCGTTTTCCAGGAAATCCACACGCACGGTCTCACCCGGTTGCAGAGTTCTGACCAATTTTGAACCCGAGGTACGCTTTTGGCGAAGATTGATCTTGCCGGGAACCGTAATGACCTTGCCCCAGGCAGTGGTCCCGAGCTTGGGCTGTGTTGTGGAAGCCGGTGCAGGGGCAACCTTGGCCTTTGGAGCGGCAGCCTGTACCGGCACTGATCCTGTTGGGACAAGGAACTGTACGTTGGCATATCCGCGACGATTGAGCTTGGAGCGGATGGTGGCATCAGTGGAAAAGATCATGGCCCATTCATCGCTGACAAAATCCATGACCAACTTCTCTCCGGCACTCAGCATACCGATCTTGGCACCACCGCGAGAAGGTTTGGAACGGATATTCAGATTCTGTATCGCCTGAACGAGCTCACCCCATTTTTTGGGTTCATGACGCTCTCGCTGCTTCTTGAGGAACTTGGCGTTGGAGTATCCCACGGCAGCGGCTTCGGTGTTCTTGGTCTCTCCCGGTTCAAAGATGGCGTACCAGCCATCCTGAAGAAATCCGACACGGACCTTCTGGCCCGGATAGAGACTACCGACCCACGCATCACTTGCCGTACGACCGGCGCGAAGATTGAGAGGGCGATCCGGATAGCGGATTTCACCAAAAGCCATGGCTGAACTTGCAGCCAGCAGGATGAGACAGACAGACGAAAGTATAATCAGTTCGAGTCTTTTCATGTGAACACCGCCTAGTTCAACGCATCGAGTTCTCGGATGACTCGATCCGTAATATCCATGGAATCGACAACAAAGCCGATGATTTCAGGGTCGGTAAGGATCATGGTGAAGCCCCCTTCCTGCGCAATGCGCTGCAGGATGGAGTCGGCCTGGCGCATGACAAACTGGATCAGACGCCGTTCTTCCCCTTGAATATCCAAATTGGAGTTCTGAACCAGATCCTCGTATTCGCGAACTTCAACGCGGAGCGTCTTTTCTACACTCTGCTGTTCGGCAAGGGGCAACTGCCCGCTATCGAGCTGTTCCTGGAGTGCCTGCACCACAGCGAGCTGTTCTCGAACACGCCGGTCCTTTTCCTCTCCCAGTCGGGCAAGATCTTCCTGTGCAACGCGGCCTACTTTGGACTCACTGACAATCCGTTGCGGATTGATGAAGCCGACTTTGGAGGTTTGGGCGGCAGCAGAACCCGCGAACAACAGGCACGAGATCGCAAATACCAATGAAATATGTATCTTTTTCATATAGATAACTCTCTTTAGGTGAAATATAGCTGTGTACTCTAGACGCAAAACACGCGCTTGTCGAGAAAGCTACAGCGTTGTCAGCGGGTCGAGATCAAGGGAAATGCGAACTTTCGAAGGGTCTGGGTTGGCCTGTGCCATATGTCCGAACAGCATCCGCAGATTCTTCCAATCAGCCCCCTTGAACAGGCAGTTGAAGCGCAACCGCCCGCGAAGCATGGAGAGCGGCGCGGGTGCCGGTCCCAGCACACTGACGCCCAATGGCTGCGAATACTGCTTGAGGGTTTTGGCAAAAAGGGAAATGGCTGCCCCCCCCTGCTTGAAATCGGCGGGGTAGCTGATGCGGACCAGAGCCAGCTTGGAAAATGGCGGATAGCCAAACATCTTTCGTCGCCCTATCTCCCGCTGGAAAAACGCTTCATAGTCGCTATTCAGCACTTCATTCCATAAAGGATGCTGCGGATTGCGGGTCTGGATAAGGACTTTTCCCGGCATGTCTCCTCTTCCGGCACGACCTGCCACCTGGACGAGCAACTGAAAGGTACGCTCGGAAGATCGATAGTCGGGAAGATTGAGCCCGAGGTCGCCATCGGCAACCACAACCAACGTGACCTTGGGGAAATGGTGTCCCTTGGAGATCATTTGCGTACCGACCAGCACCTGCGCCTCGCCACGGCTGAACGCACCAAGAATCTCTTCCATGCGCTCCTGTCGTCGGGTGGCGTCGCGGTCTAGTCGCAACACGTTGGTGCCTTCGGGAAGGATTTCTTCCAGATGTTCTTCCAACCGCTCCGTACCTTCGCCCATGGGAATGAAGTTACCGCCGCCACACTTGGAGCACAGCAACGGGTACGAATAGGACAACCCGCAATAGTGGCAGACCACACGCTCGCGGCCCTTGTGATACGTCATGCCGACTTCACACTCTGGGCATCGCACGGTCTCACTGCAATCAAGGCAGTACATCAAGGGCGCGTACCCTCGACGGTTGAGCATGACAATGGCCTGCCGCCCTTCCTTGACGGTGTCCTTCAAGGCATCGATGGTGGTTGGCGAAAACACCTGTTTCGAGTTGGATAAGTCTGCAATGTCGACAAGTTCAACTTCGGGCAGGACGCTCTTTCCCACCCGCTTCTTAAGCGTTGAAACAGGAATCGCTCCATTTTGTGCGGCGTGAAATGTTTTAATGTCAGGTGTAGCCGAGCCGAGCACCAGTAGGCCACCGGTCCGCTCCACGCGATACCAACCGACCTCTTTGGCCTGATACGCCAGCCGTTCCTCCTGCTTGAAGGACTCGTCGTGCTCCTCATCCATGACGACCATTCCCAAATCATGCACTGGCAAAAACAGCGCTGAACGGGTTCCGACCACCAACCTCGGCTCTGCGTTACGAACCAGATCAGTGAATATGGCTTCCCGTTTCTTCGGGGACTGATAGCCATGGTACAGTACGGGCTTAAGATTCGAAAAATGTTCTTTGACATTACGATAAAGCTTACAGGCCAGTGCGACTTCCGGTGCCAGCAGGATGACTGATCGCCCCTGCTCAAGGCAGTATCGCGCCATCTCCAGATACAGGACGGTCTTGCCGCTTCCTGTCACCCCATGCACCAGATGCGCACCGCCACCTTTGGCTAGGGAGGCGCGCATATCATCCATGGCATTCTGCTGTTCCTCGGTAAGCTCATACTGCAGAGGCTCAGTTTCACCGCACGCAGCAGTACCATCAACTTCGTCCAGCGCATCGGCTGTGAGTTCGCCAACCGTGACCAGATCACGCCCTTCCATCTTGGCGGCAGTATCCGGTGCCCAATCACCAAGCACATGTCGCAAGGAATAGAGGGATTGCGGCCCGTTATCCAAGAGATATTCCAGAATGCGTATCTGTCGCTTTGCATTGGGACGCACGGCCCACGGCGGATCAGACACAAGCGACACGAATCGTTCTTCGGCCTCGCGCTGTGCATTGATGCGAACACGCATCCTCCCCGCAAGCCACAGCTCCATGAGTTCGGTCAGTTCATCCGGAGAACATTTTGTGAGCTTGGATGGTCGGATTGATCCGGGGAGTTTCTGACGGGCGACATGTTTGTCGATACGGAAAGTCACGGCTGCCGTCCGCAGTCCACGGGGCAGAATGGCTTCGAGGATTCGGCCGACGCTGGTCATCTGGCGTGCAGCAAGACTGTCTGCCATCTCGATAAAGTCGACATTCAGAAGCGGCTCAACCTCAAGGGGCCAGATAAGCGATTTAATCTCCACCCCTTCCGGCACCTGTTCGGCGCGGCCGGTAACAACTCCCATTCGATGGGACTTGCCAAAGGGAATGATGACCCGCTGCCCGGGTTTTAACTCCGGGAAAAATGAAGGTCGCTCGTAGGTCCACGATTGATACGGAGGACTTACGAGCGTTACCTGCCAAAGATCGGCCATAAGCGATTACGGGGCTGTCGGGTAATGGAAATGATCCCGCAACAGGACAAAAGGCAGCGGTGGGGAGAGACACGGCGTCGCATCAAAAGCATCCATTGCATAAAGAGAAGGATCATCTGCCTTGTTCGCTGCGATCCATTTCACCTGCATCTGCAGCACCTGATCACCACCAATGGTCACAGATACGGATTGCGGCACTTCATATCCGGCAAAGGTCTTATATTCATCAAAATGGACGGAGTACAAGGTTTCGTCGACCGTATACCGAATAAGTATCGGCGCCATGGACTCGTTGTTTAACCGGACTGCCGGGGAGGTTTCATCGCCGGGTTCAGCTCCAAGCATCAGGCAGGGTTGCCCATTGCAGAAACCAAAATTGCGCGTTTCCATATCAACGCCCCATGACCGCCACGCATCTACGGGATTTGAGACCATCCAAAGCAACATGGGTGACAGCGGGAAACCTTCTGTTGCACACGATGCAACCACGGAACCGCCCACACCGAGCCCCTTGGCCTGCTCGCCATATCGCCATTCCTGCCTCCATTTGCCACGGGCATACCACAGCCTCGTGGAAACGTCGGGATACTCAGGATAGCTCAGCTCGACTTCCCAGGAGGAAAAGGGGCCGTAATTGTGACGTACAACTTCCGCCAGTGTTTCCTCATCGGGAGAAAAAGCCAGAGCGGGAAGGGCCATTAAGCAAATGACCAGACAAAGCGCTACAGCGCTGAAGGATCGCATAACCATGTTCGTATTATCGTACCGCGTATGAGCCATTAATCGGAACAGGACAGAAGTTCTTGCAGTCGCTTGACCAATTCGTCACGCAACTCTTCATCCTGAAGGGCAAAGTAGATGTTGGCTGTCAGGTACTCGACCCAATCACCGGCATCGAAACGCTGACCACCAAGCTTGACCGCGATCAGCTTATCCTGATCGGCAAGGCCCTGGAGCGCGTCAGTCAACTGAATTTCGCCGCCGACACCAGCCTTCTGTCCATCAAGGATATCAAATATTTCCGGCAACAGAACATATCGACCGATGATAGCGAGGTTTGAAGGAGCATCTTCCACCGCAGGCTTTTCCACCAGATCGGTAACGCGGAAGGTGCCGTTTTCCAGCTCTTCGCCCTTGATCACACCGTATTTCGAGACCTTCTCTTCCGGGACTTCAATAACGCCGACAACGGCCTTGCCAGATTCTTCGGCAGCCTTGATCAACGCGCCGATCCCCGTATCAATGCCGAACATCAGATCATCACCAAGCATGACGGCGAACGGATCATTCTTGCACACTTCACGGGCAGTCAATACGGCATGTCCGAGTCCGAGCTGCTCTTTCTGACGAACAGCGATGACATTGACCATGTCCGCTACGCGGCGCACTTCCTCGAGCATCTGCTCCTTGCCCGCTCTATCCAGAAGCTGTTCAAGCAGGAAGTTTCGGTCGAAGTGATCTTCGATGATAGTCTTGTTCTGGTTGGTGACGAACACCACATCAGTCAAACCGGCCTTGATGCCTTCTTCCACAATGTACTGAACAATGGGCTTGCGGAAGATGGGAAGCATTTCCTTGGGAACGTTCTTGGTGGCCGGTAAAGATCGAGTACCCCATCCGGCAACGGGAATGACAGCTTTCTTGACTTGCATAAACCTATCCTTCGATTATTATTTTAAATATTCTTCACATACTTCAATGATGTCATTGGTATACATTTCAACCTTATCGAGGTCAGGTCCTTCGACCATAACACGACAAACGGCTTCAGTACCAGAGTATCGAAGCAGAACACGCCCTTTTCCGGCCATGGCTTCCTCGACTTTTCTCACTGCATCCTGAACGGCAGGCGCATCTTCAAACGGGATTTTGCGTTTGACGTGAACATTCTTGAGCACCTGCGGGAACGGCTCCAAAAGACCGGCCAACTCGGAAAGCGGACGCTCCTTTTCGCGCATGATACGCAACAACTGCAAAGCCGCGAGCAGACCGTCACCCGTTGTGGAGTGGTCCATGAAAATAAGATGACCGGACTGTTCACCGCCGAGGGTGGCTCCATGCTGGCGCATGGCTTCTACAACATATCGATCGCCAACAGCCGTACGCAGCAGTTGCCCGCCCTGCTCTTTCATGAAAATTTCCAGCGCCATGTTCGACATGACGGTGGCCACAAGCATGTTCTTGGGCAGCGCGTTCTTTTCCATCAGCTCCAGGGCGGAGAGTGCCATGATCTGGTCGCCGTCGAGCACCTTTCCTTTCTCGTCACAAACGATCAAACGGTCGGCGTCGCCATCCAGGGCGATACCGATGTCGGCACCTTCCTCGACAACAATGTTGGAAATGACTTCCGGGTACAGCGAACCGCATTTCTCATTGATATTCAAGCCGTTGGGATTCATGCCAACTTTGATGACTTCAGCTCCCAACTCTTCAAAAACGTAGGGAGCGCAACCGTATGCGGCTCCGTTGGCACAATCCAGCACGATCTTGACCCCATCCAGGGTAAGATCCTTGGAAAAACTGTTCTTGAGGTAGACGATATATCGCCCACGGGCATCCTCGATACGATGTGCGCGACCGATGGATTCATGGGCCGGATAGTCCCACTGTGGGTCTTGAGCCAGTACGAGTTCGCTGATTTCGTCCTCGACAGCATCGGGCAGTTTGAAGCCGTTTCGATCAAAGAACTTGATACCATTATCCATGAACGGGTTGTGCGAAGCGGAAATAACCACGCCCAAATCAGCCCGCATGGATTGGGTCAGAAATGAAATGGCAGGGGTGGGCATGGGGCCCACAAGAAAGACGTCCATACCGTTTGCGCAAAGCCCGGAGGTCAGCGCGGTCTCGAAAACATACCCGGACAAACGGGTATCCTTACCGATAACCACGCGGTGTTTTTTACTTCCATTACGGAAATACTGCCCTGCGGCAAGACCAAGCTTCAAGGCGATTTCCGGGGTCATGGGGTAGATATTTCCCTGCCCCCGCAAGCCGTCGGTACCGAACAGTCGTTGTGTCATTGCACCCTCCACAATGGGATGAAATCAAATAATTATTTTTTGATGATGGTTCTGACCATCTCAGGATTTTTCTTTAATAAACGACACCCTTCGGGCAACACAACGCCGTAATCCAGTTCAAATGTACCGGGTTTGACATTGGGACCCACCGTGAGCATCGCCTCCATACTTTTCCGAAATTCATTATTTCTGAAAAGGAAAACCGGCCCTTCGATGTGCAGTCTCACAAAACCCTGCTCAACGGACGCATCAACGCCTTTGGGAGCGGAGACCTTGAGCGGCAGCTTAACCCATATATCACGAGTTTTGGGTCCGAAAAAGGCTTCAACATGAACCTGTGCAGGGGAAGCGGTAATGTCTTCATCCAAATCTATGCCGACATCGGCCGCCCAGCTTGCCGGGACATCTTCTTCAAAGCTCTCTTCAAGCACAACGCGGGCTTTATTGATTTTTCGCAGTTTGGTTTCAGGCCCTTTCAACTCTACAATTGGCGGTGACGCCAACACCTCCAGCAACTTGTAGTCAGGAGGCAATGTTCCCGCCCACGCAGCTTCGAGTGGAATTTTCTTCGCCACCCGTCGGTCAACCATGAGCTTAAGACGGTTGGGCTTGACCTCGATAATTTCATAGGAAGCTGTCAGCGGAAGGCTATCAACGTCAATATCAAGGACCTGTTGGCCGATCTTGAGTTTGCTGACATCCAAGGAGTATGTGAGATGCTGGGAAGACAGGGAATCAACCAACCCCTTGGGGCCACGAAGACGAACCTGAATCTTGTCCACAAGACCATCTTCAATGATCATTCCTTCTGGCGGATTGGTCATGACAACCGGCATTTCGAGCCATGCTTCAACAACTTCCCGCCCAGTGACGAGAAACCAGGTGAATATCGCCAGGGCGATCGCCAGTACCATTGTTGACCAGTTTTTGAACATATCAGCGCCCCAGAGCATTCTTCAACACGCGGCGCAACCGCGTTTCATCCAGGCTGGTTGTCAACCGGCCATTCATGGCCACAGACACTTCGCCACGCTCTTCGGAAACAACCACTGTAATGGCGTCCGATCCTTCGCTGATCCCAAGGGCTGCCCGGTGGCGCGTGCCGTACTTGGGTTGCCCGCGCAACTTGCTGGAAAGCGGAAGTATGCACGCTGCTGCGACGATACGGTTTCGACGAATGATGATCGCCCCATCATGGAGCGGCGTGTCAGTGACAAAAATTGTCTCGATCAACTGCTCTATGACCTTGGCGTCCAACTCGATGCCACGTTCAACTATATCGCCAAGGGGCATATTTTTTTCGATGACGATGATCGCACCGGTACGGCTGTACGACATGTTCATGACAGCCCGGGTCAACTGATCAAGCGTGTCGTCACGGACCACTGATTTGGCCCAGAATCGCTTCGTCCCCACACTGGCAAGGGCCATGCGGATATCGTTCTTGAACAAGATGATGACGACAAGAAAAATGGATGCCAGAAATTCGCCAAGAAGAGCGTTGAGTGTATAAAGATTGAATAAATCCGAGATGTAATAGATCACCAGAACAACAACCATTCCGTACAGAACAGCGGCTGCCCGAGTCCCTCTGACCAGTAAAATTATATTGTAATACAAGAATGCGACGAGGCCGATATCAAGCACGACCCGCCAGGTGATCTGTATCCCGAAAAGTTCAAACATATTTTAGACTATGCTATTTCCTGAACAATGGTCAATGTTTGGCAGGTAGTTTTTACTTCATGCACGCGATGAATGGGTACACCCTTGGCCGCCAGTATCGCGGTAGCCGCCTGTGTGGCATTCTGTCGTTCTCCTACCTCAAGCCCCAACAGCCCCTGCCAAATCGATTTATTGGACAACCCCATGTACAATGGCAGCCCAAAAGTCTCGAATCGTTTAATTTCCCTGAGGATGGTCAAATTGTGATCAAGGGTTTTCCCGAATCCGATCCCCGGGTCAAGAACAATATGCTCCTTGGGCAATCCAACCTTGTCCAACGCTTCCAGTTTGGACTCGAAGAATGCCAGCATCTCGTCAATGACGTCTGCATACTCTGGTGCATCCTGCATGGTTTCAGGACGCCCCTTGTTGTGCATCAGAACATACCCCGGCTTGTATTGCCCGATCACGTCCAGCATGTCCGAATCAAATTCGAAAGCGGAAACATCGTTGAGAATAACAGCTCCGGCATCCATTGCTGCAGCAGCGACAGGGGCCTTGTACGTATCAACGGAGATGACACTGGGGACACCGTGCGCCATGAGCGCACGAATCACAGGGACGACACGCTCCATCTCCTGATCCACGGAAACCTTCTCGGCATAGGGGCGGGTCGACTCTCCTCCGATATCGAGGATGTGCGCTCCCTGGCGCGAAAGCGCAATGCCATGTTCAAATCCCGATTCCGGCTTCTCGTGCTTGCCACCGTCATAGAAGGAATCCGGCGTCACGTTGACGATTCCGGCTATAAAAAAGGGGGCCGGTCCGAGAACCGTACCCCCCTTTAAAGTCCACGTTATGCTTTTCATTGTGGTTCTATTCTGAATACCAAGAGACTACTGTACCTTGGGATCATTGCCTTCATCGGAACCAGGCTTCTCTTCTTCCTCGATGATGAACTCGTCATCATCATTGGATTCAGATACCGGCTTGTAACCGGGCCCAGAGGCTGTCTTGCCTTCGGCAGTGTAACCGGAAGGCGCAGTGCCACCAGAACCGGAGTTTGATCCATTCCCGCCAGTCTTGTCCATGGGAGGCAATTCCTTGCCATCCATCAGCAGATCGATATCCGCACCAGTAATGGTTTCGCGATCAAGCAGGGCCATGGATATGGCTTCCAATGCCTCACGGTTGTCCTTGAGCAGTTGAACAGCCTTGTCATAGGCCTCTTCAACGAATCGACGGACTTCGCTATCGATCATCTTGGCGGTTTCTTCGCCATAATTCTTATTATGAATCAGTTCCTTGCCAAGGAAGACCTCTCCCTGATTATCGCCGAAGCTCAGGGGGCCCAGCTTTTCGGACATACCCCACATGCAGACCATGGAATGAGCGGTCTTGGTGGCACGTTCGATATCGTTGGAAGCACCGGTCGTCATTTGATCAAGGACGATTTCTTCAGCAGCACGACCACCCATGAGAACAGCCATGTTGTTGACAAGGAATTCCTTGGAGTAGTTGTGACGGTCCTCACCCGGAAGCTGCATGGTCACACCAAGAGCCCGTCCGCGAGGGATAATGGATACCTTGTGCACAGGATCGGTGCCCTTGAGCAGCTTGGCAACCAGTGCGTGACCGGCTTCGTGGTAGGCAGTGGTGCGCTTTTCATCCTCGGAAAGGATCAAAGAGCGACGCTCACGTCCACCCATCATCAGCTTGTCCTTGGCTTCCTCGAAGTCATCCATGGAAACCTGATCCTTGCCCATCTTGGCAGCCTGAAGAGCCGCTTCGTTGACGAGGTTTTCCAGGTCAGCACCGGAAAAACCGGGAGTACCGCGAGCAATGGTTTCCAGATCAACCTCGGACGCCAGCGGCGTTCTGCGGCTGTGAACCTTCAGGATACGCTCACGGCCACGAAGGTCGGGAGCAGGCACGACGACCTGACGGTCAAATCGACCGGGACGCAGCAGAGCCGGATCGAGAACATCGGGACGGTTTGTCGCCGCAACAAGGATAACACCTTCGTTGGACTCGAAGCCATCCATCTCGACCAGCAACTGGTTCAAGGTCTGTTCGCGCTCATCATGACCGCCGCCAAGGCCAGCACCACGCTGACGACCGACAGCATCGATTTCGTCAATAAAGATCAGGCAGGGAGCGTTCTTCTTGCCCTGAGCGAACAGGTCACGAACACGAGAAGCACCCACACCAACAAACATTTCAACAAAGTCGGAGCCCGAGATGGTGTAAAATGGCACACCAGCTTCACCTGCAACGGCACGGGCCAGCAGGGTCTTACCGGTACCGGGACCACCGACGAGCAGCACACCCTTGGGGATGCGGCCACCCAAACGGGTGAACTTGCGGGGTTCGCGCAGGAAGTCGACGACCTCGGAAAGTTCTTCCTTGGCTTCGTCCACACCGGCCACATCTTCAAAGGTGACCTTGGCGGTCTCCTCATTGATAAGCCGTGCCTTGGAACGCCCAAAGCTCATGGCTCCACGGCCACCGCTGCCGCCTCCCTGCATCTGGCGCATGAAGAAAATCCAGACGCCGATGAGGAGCAACATGGGGAACCAGGAGAGAAGTAACGTCATGTACCAGGGGGACTCATCCGGCGGCTCCGCCTTCACTTCCACACCCTTTTGAATGAGCGTATCAATCAGCTTGGGATCATTCGGTGCAAACACCTGGAACTTTTCGCCAGAACTCTTGGTACCGCTGATGCGCTGTCCCTGGATTTTGACTTCGGCGACACCGCCGCTGTCAACCATGGCCAGGAACTGGCTGTAGGACGGATTGTCCTTGGGTACGGGAGGTTGGTTGAAAAGATTGAACAGGACAACCATCAAAATAAAGATGACTGCCCAGATAACCAGGTTTTTCATATGGTTATTCAAATGACTTTCCTCCGGGCGCATGAAGGGTCAATTCACTGCCCAACTTGAATGGGCCGCTCAACATATTGACGGCCGCTGTTTATCGATTTGTTGAGTTTGTAGATTAATGCCCTTGCACGAAAAATCAAGAGATACGAGGAAAAAAACCTGTATTTCATTCTTTTCCAGCTTGGACAGTTCTATTTCACAGAAGCAAGCCAGGCCTTGAGGTCACTGATCTGCTGCTTGACAGATTCGGGTCCCGTGCCACCGGACGACGTCCGACGCTCCACACAGGCTCTGTAGTCCAGAACAGAAAAAACATCTTCTTCAATATTGTCGGAGAACTGTCGCAATTCATCGAGGGTCAGGTCTTCGAGACCGACAGACTTGTCCTCGGCATAGGCGACAGCCGCACCCGTTATGTGGTGCGCTTCCCTGAAAGGTACACCCTTGGCAGCAAGGTAATCGGCCAGTTCCGTGGCATTCAGGAAGCCACGCTCGACAGTACCAAGCATCTTTTCCGGTACGAATACCATCTGACGCATCATGTCGGCCATGATACTTACGGATGCCGAAACAGTCTTGTCCGCATCGAAAAACGGCTCTTTATCTTCCTGCAAATCCCTGTTGTAGGTCATCGGCAGTCCCTTGAGGACCACCAGCAGGCTCATGAGCGAGCCGACCACACGACCGGTTTTGCCGCGCATCAATTCACAGGCGTCGGGATTCTTTTTCTGCGGCATGATCGAAGAGCCGGTAGCATACTGATCCGGCAGCTTGACGTACCCGAAATTGGGATTGGCCCAGATAATGATCTCTTCGCACATACGAGAGAGATGGGTCATAATGAGGCTACCCGCGAAAACGGATTCAAGGGCAAAATCCCGGTCGGACACCGCATCCATGGAGTTTGCAAAAATGGCTTCGATCCCGAGGTCCTCGGCTACAGCCTGCGGATTGACGGGGTGCGTGGTTCCAGCCAGAGCAGCCGCTCCAAGGGGCATAACGCGCACACGTTTGAGGCAGTCGGTCACGCGCTCGAAATCACGCTTGAACATCTGGCAGTATGCCAGCAGATGATGGGCAAGACTGACGGGCTGGGCCGGTTGAAAGTGCGTGCAACCGGGCAACAGAGTCTCTTTGTGCTCTTCGGCACGGGCCACGAACACATCGATGAGCGTGGCAAGGTACTCCTGCCATGCTGCCAGACGGGCTGCGACGTGCAGTCGGAAGTCCAGGGCCACCTGATCATTACGGCTACGCGCTGTATGCAGCTTGCCACCCAGGGGACCGATGATCTCGGTCAGACGAGACTCAACGTTCATGTGAACATCTTCCATCTCCGTCTTCCAACGGAAATCACCGCCCTCGATTTCGGCTTTGACCGTATCCAACCCGTCGCAGATGCGCTGAGCCTCTTCTTCGGTCAGGAAACCCTGTTTGGCCAGTACGCGGGCATGAGCCTGCGAACCGCGGATGTCCTCGGCATAAAGCTGCCAATCATAAGACACGGACTCGGAATATGCTTCCATGGACGCGGCGGTTCCCTCAGAGAACCGCCCGCCCCACATTTTTTTTTTCAGCCATTGATTACTCGCAGCTGTCTTCGGTATCCTTGCCGCCCCACTTGGACTGCTGCATGCGCCCCTTAAGACGCAGGCCGACCAGCTTGATGAACCCTTCGGCATCAGCCTGATCGTAGATGTAGTCCTCTTCGAACGTGGCAAGTTCCGGATTGTACATGGAGAAAGGTGACTTACGGCCCAGCGGCGTGCAGTTACCCTTATAGAGCTTCACGCGGACGGTACCGGTGACCTTCTCCTGAGATTTGTCAATAAGTGCCTGAAGAGCTTCGCGCTCCGGCGAGAACCAGTATCCATTGTACACCATTTTGGCATAGCGGGGAATCAGGGAATCACGCAGGTGCATCATCTCGCGGTCCATGCAGACGCCTTCGAGGTCGCGATGGGCCTGGGCCAGGATGGTGCCGCCGGGAGTTTCGTACACGCCGCGGGACTTCATACCGACAAAGCGGTTCTCGACCATGTCGATACGGCCGATACCGTGCTTGCCGCCCAGTTCATTGAGCTTGGCGAGCAGTGCTGCCGGAGAATACTTAACGGAGTTAACGGCAATGGGATCACCGGCTTCGAAATCGATGGTGATTTCCTCAGCCTCGTCCGGGCACATTTCCGGCGGAGTGATGTTGCGGTAGCAGTCCGGTCCCGGCGAGTTCCACGGATCTTCCAGCTCACCGCCCTCGAACGAGGTGTGCAGCAGGTTGGCATCGATGGACCACGGCTTCTTGCGGGAAACCGGAATGGGGATGCCGTTATCCTTGGCAAAATTGATGAGATCGGTGCGGGACTTGAGTTCCCACTCACGCCAGGGAGCAATGGTCTTGAGCTTCGGATTGAGAGCCATGGTGGCCAGCTCAAAACGGACCTGATCATTTCCCTTGCCGGTTGCGCCGTGGGAAACAGCCTGCGCCCCTTCCATTTCCGCAATTTCAACCATGCGCTTGGAGATCAGCGGACGGGCGATTGCGGTGCCGAGCAGGTAACGGCCCTCGTACAGGGCATTGGCACGAAACATCGGAAAAACGTAATCGCGAACAAATTCCTCACGCATGTCTTCGACATACGCCTTGACCGCGCCGGTCGCGAGGGCCTTGTCTTCAATGCCGTCCATTTCTTCACCCTGACCGAGGTCAGCGGTCATGCAGACGACTTCACAATCATAGTGGTTTTTGAGCCACTTCAGAATAATGGAGGTATCCAGCCCGCCGGAGTAGGCGAGAACGACTTTATCTATCTTACTCATCTCTCTATTCCTCAATTCTCAATTAATCTTTATATATCCATTCGAGAATGGCTTTTTGCATGTGCAGACGGTTCTCGGCCTGATCCCAGACAATGGAAGCCGGACCTTCAAACACGGATTCGGAAACTTCTTCCCCACGATGTGCGGGGAGGCAATGCATGAATTTGGCATCAGGGGCAGCTTTGCCCATCAGCGCGTCATCCACCATGAAACCGGCAAATGCGGCCTCACGCTTCTTCTGCTCTTCCTCCTGTCCCATGGATGCCCACACGTCCGTGTGAACATAGTGAGCACCGGCAACGGCCTCGGCCGGATCTTCCGTCAGTGTGATCTTGGCGCCGAGGGAACGGGCGTTTTCGAGGATGGCATTGTCGGGCTTATACCCTTCGGGGCACGCCAGAGCGAGCTCGTAGCCGAAAGTGGCAGCACCGTTGATGAACGAATGGGCCATGTTGTTCCCATCACCAACCCAGGCGACCTTGATCTCTTCGAGGTTGGGAGTCCGCTCGTACATGGTCAGTACGTCGGCCATGATCTGACAGGGGTGGTATTCATCGGTCAGCGCGTTGACCACCGGGATATTACCGTATTCGACCAGGGTTTCGAGCTTGTCCTGGCCGAAAGTTCGCACGATGAGACCATCTGCATATCGCGTTAGCACGCGCGCAGCATCCTTGAGGGGTTCGCTTCGGCCGAGCTGGGAATCCTTGGAGGCGATGAATACCGGTTCGCCACCGAGCTGGCGCACGCCAACTTCAAAGGATACACGGGTACGTGTGGAAGCCTTGTCGAAAATCATGAGCAGGACCTTGCCGTCCAGGAGATCAGTGCGGACATTGTTGTCCTTCATCTCCTTGGCGCGCAGGAGAACCTGCCGAGCCTCATCCCTAGGGATGTCCAGAATGGTCAGAAAGTGTTTGGGCATCGTGCGTTTCTCCATTTTTCGAGTGCCAATATCTTACGAAAGAGGAGAAGTTTGTCCCAATATCATATGAAAGTAAAGATTTTTACGACGATGCCCAAGCTGAGAACACCTCGTACCACAGGGTTCGCGCCACTGCGAAATCAACGCTCCTGCAGCCACTCGTAAAACTGGCTGAACGAAAGCTGCCGACTGGCCGGCCCACTGCGCACATATACTTCCTCGCTGTTGCCATTCTTGAGGATAGCCGGGGTGTTGGCAGGCAGGCAGTACGCACGCAGGATCTTTTTCTGGTTCACCTCAATGATCACGGTATCCAGAAATCGCGAAAATTCTGTCCCAATATACTGATTTACCAGATTATTGAAATGAAGAAGCGCTTTGTCTTCGCTCTTGAAGTTATCTTCTTCAAAACCGGTGATATCACCTTCATCATTCACACCGACCAGCAGTGTGCCTCCACCTGAATTCATGAACCCTGCTACGGATTTCATGCACGCGTGCTCGATTTCCTTGCCGTTCTTTCCCGACTTGAGATTGAAACGAAGGGTCTGCTTGAACTCAAGTTCCCGCCCTTCTCCCACGGCAATAAGCTGTAGCACTTCCAACTCATTGACAGGCGCCTTCTGGCGACTTCCCATGGCAATGATACGGGCGCGATTGCGATGAATAAAATACAGTGCAACAAAGGCACACAGGACCAGAACCCCTCCTGCCACTTGCAGAAACGTATCGCTGGTCAGGCTCGAATCGATATTGCGCTTGGGAACAGCAACACCAAGAGCCATGGTATCGCCAAAGATAGACAACGGATGGACATACGCCCACCAGACTTCCTCTCCGACTTTAAACGGGAATGGATCCCCAAGTTTTTCCCGCAAATCATCAAGGCGTTCGAGCGTTTCGGCCACCACGGGATCGACAACCTGTCCGGCAGATTGTGCTCGGGAAGGGTCCTGCCCATTGAGGCTGGCCACTTCGCCCCCCACCGGGAGCACCTTGCCGGAATCCCAATACAAAAAGACTTTCTCGGCCCCGCCGGGATCAGCTCCCTCCAGATGATTGAGCAGTGCGTTCACAGGAAGAACGTACGAGAGCATATACTGCTCCCCACCCTTATCAATCAATGTCGAAGCAGTTATCCGGGATTCTCCCAACTCATGGAAACGATAGGCGCTGCGCCAGTTGATCTGGCCCGGTTGAAGGTGGTGAAACTCATCGGTCAGGGCTTTGTCAGCCGCCCGTCGGTCGAATGTGGAATCGAGGCCCTTGTCGTGAACCTCTCCATCGCCATCGATGAAGACCCACTGGAGCTTATCGGGAACATCCGACGAGGGCACACCTTCCAGCATACCGTCGGGCTTGCGGGTCAACATATACCGTAACCCGTTGGCATCAGAGAGCATGATCGACAAAAGATTGGAGTTGTTTTTCAGCCTGTTTGCCAGAATATCACGCAACCGATCCGGCTCCAGGCTGGTCAGCGTCTTTTCTTCCATCTCCTGATTGGAGGTGGTGATCGCATTGACCAGAACGGTCACGGCTCCGGCCATTCCCTTGGCCGAATTTTCCACGGCTACAACAGCCGCGTCCTGACGGATTTCCCGCACGCCCCAGAACGCCAAAGCGCCCACAGCCAGAACAATGAAAATCACGCCGAAAAACAATATGTCGTATAAACGAGCACCCCTGAGCGCCTTACGCCTCATGGTTACCACCTTCTTCGTCATCCGCTAAAGTCGGGCAATAGACATCTTCCACTGCCGCAACGGCGGCGTCAGTCAAATCGTACATCAGGTCACCATGATCATGGCCTGCCAAATGGAGAATGCCGTGTGCCAGCAACCGCGAAAGGTGCAGGACCGGCTCCTGGCCGTACAGGTCTGTTTCCCGACCCAAAGCATCCACGGAAAGAGCCAGTGATCCCAGCTGCATGGATTCTTCATCATCGGAGACAATCACCATCTCGTCATCATCGTCCGCAGCAGGGAAGCTCAACACGTTGGTCGGGCCTGTGCACCCCATGAACTCCTTGTTCAATCGGGCAATTTCCGCATCGTCAACCAGCCGAATCTCAAGCTCATGATCTTCAAGCCCAAGGGCCTCAAGTATGACCTCCAGCACTTCCCTGAACTCCTGTCGGGAAAGCGGGAAGTTCGGGTTCAGCGGTGTTTCACGCAATACGGAGATACGGCTTTCCATGCGGACTATCTCCCCTGCTCGTGCTTGTCGTACGCCTGAACGATCCGTCCGACCAAAGGATGACGAATGACGTCATGCTGATCAAAGTCAATGATCTTGACGCCTTTGACGTTATCAAGGATGGCTCGGGCATGCAGCAGGCCGGACTTCGCATTGGAGGGAAGATCAATCTGCGTGACATCACCGGTAACCACGGCCCGGGAACCGAATCCCAGACGGGTCAGAAACATTTTCATCTGCTCGGGAGTCGTGTTCTGGGCCTCATCCAGGATGATGAAAGCATCATTGAGCGTCCGGCCACGCATGAAGGCCAATGGCGCGACTTCAATAACGCCAGTCTCCTGATATTCCTGCACTTTGGCGAAATCGAGCATGTCGTGGAGCGCATCATACAGGGGCCGAAGGTACGGATTGACCTTTTCAACGAGGTCGCCCGGCAGAAAACCGAGCTTCTCCCCGGCTTCAACGGCAGGCCGGGTGAGCACGATGCGCTTGACTTCCCGTCGCAACAAGGCACCCACGGCCATGGCAACGGCCAGATAGGTCTTGCCTGTACCTGCCGGACCTACGCCAAACGTCAGATCGGAATTACGAATGGCATCCAGATATTCACGTTGGTTCAACGATTTGGGTGAAATGGTTCGCTTACCCGAGGTGGCGTACACATCGCCCTTGAAGACTTCACCAATATCGGCTGACGGTTTGCGCTCAAGGATGCGGCAGGCAAAATCCACATCCTGCGGATACAGATTCTTGCCAGCCTTGAGCATGGCATACAGTTGGGTCAACACCTGTCCGGCAAGGCTTATCTTGTCTTCCTCACCATCAGCCGCAATGATAGATATGGCATTACCGCGACTTTCCAGCCGCACGCCAATGCGCTCCCCAAGCAACTTGAGGTGCTGATTCTGCGCGCCGAACAACAGGCTCGCAAGCTGAGAGTCGTCAAATTCAAGTTTGGTAGTGGACAGAGCTATTTCCTCCTAACCTTTATTCCGTAAAAACATCCAGCGACATAAGCGCCGCTCAAGAAGATTTGCTATTTCATACAACGCGGCGCCCATCATGGACATTCCGAGTATTCCTGTAAACATCGTCAGGTAATCCATGGCGCCCCAAGCGTCCATGATCATATATCCCAGCCCCCGGGACGTGGCAAAGGATTCCACGAAAAACAGCACGGCCACCGACACACCGGTTCCCAGCCGCAACGCCGTGAATCCATGGGGCAAGGCTGCGGGAAGCAGCACCTCGCGAAACAGGTCCCAGCGTGATCCGCCAAGGGAGCGGATGGAGTCGAAATACTTGGGGTGTACCGACTTCACCCCGTCACGTGTGGTGACCAGAATCTGGTACCCGAGGATCACGGCTATCATGGCGATTTTGGCAGAATCACCGAGGCCGAGCAACAAGAGAAAAATGGGAAGCAAAACGATTTTCGGCACAGGATAGGTCAGGAACACGAATGGCGCCAAGAGGTCATCCACCCTTTTGACGCTGCCCATTATCAGCCCAAGTGGAAACGCGACACCCCACGCGATAGCCATGGCAGCCACGGCGCGGTAGGCGCTGACAAAAAAATGTTCCCAAAACAACTGCGTTGTCATGGCAAACAGAAATACCCGCACCGCTTCTTCGGGATGCGGCAGAATCACGCCGCCCAGAGCAACCGCTGTCAGCTTCCATATGATGCCGATCATAGCGATGACACTGGCATATCTTCCAAGCACGCTGGCCCACTTTACCATACGTCCTCCACGGTGTGGCGCAGTGTCTTCAGCAGCTCAAAACACTGGTGCGTATCGCGGATGGCGGCATCACCGAATCCGGGATTGTCAAAAACAGCCACAGGACGGGCCGGTCGACCGGACATGACCATGATCTTGCGACCAAGGACAACAGCCTCTTCAAGGGAGTGGGTCACCAAAACATAAGGGACTTTTCGCACGCTCCACACATCAAGCAATGCGCGTTGCAGTCGCTCTCTGGTCAAAGCGTCGAGCGATGAAAACGGTTCATCAAGGAGCATGAGGCGGGGCTGGGTGACAAAGGCGCGGGCAATTGCCACACGCTGCTGTTCGCCGCCACTGAGATTGGCAGGGTATTCCGCATCTCTACCGACAATACCGACCTCTGCAAGTTGATGTCTGGCCCGTTCCAGCCGTTCTTTTTTAGGTACGGATTGTACCTTGAGACCAAGGGCGACATTATCCAGCACGGAACGCCATGGGAGCAATCCGTAATCCTGCAAAATGATAGAGATATCCGTTGAAGGAGCCGTAATCGGACGCCCATCCAGCGAGACACTGCCGCTGTCAGGCGCGGCCAACCCGCTCAGGACATAAAGCAGCGTGGTTTTGCCGCAACCGGAAGGTCCGACAACGGCCAGCGTATCCTCCTGCCCCAGCGAAAACGACACGTCTTCAAGGACCGCTTCGCCGCGATAGGATTTACTCAGAGACTCGGCTTTCAACATACGCTAGGGAATCAGCGGCGATAAGACCAGTTTATGCGGGATTCGTTCACTCAGCAGACCTTTGGAAATCATCCAATCCTGCACTTCATCCAGCTCCTTCGGTTCCGGCAACGTCGGCATGGGGTACGGGTAAATGGGGAACTGACTGACCAACGGCCCGGGGATACGACAGGTTTCTGCCATGAGCTTCCGGTACTGCTCCGGTTGCGAATGCAGCCTTTCCACCGCTTCCTTGTAGGCAGTAATGAACCGAACATACACATCTGCCCCACCATTGAAATAATTGCGATTCAGACACAAGACCGTGAGGGGCATGCGCAGGTCCTCGGCAGTGGTGAGAACGCTACCACCCTTGTGACGGGCCAGGGTCAACAGCGGTTCGGGCAGCAAGGCGGCATCCAACTGATCCGTCATGAGCATCTGCAATCGAATGGGGACCTTCTTGATCTCCACCCTATCAAAGTAATTTTCGCTCAACCCTTTTTTCCAGGCGATCTTATCAGCGAGAAATTCCATGATCGTGGATTTGGACAGACCCAGCTTGCTCCCACGCATCTGAGCTATATTCTTCGTCTTGTTAGCAGGGGAATTGGCAATGCCAAACATGGGATACCCGGGCGTGGTGCGCCATGAAATCAGAGCCACATACATGGGGACGTCTTTGTCTATCAGCATATACGTAGCGATGAGGTCACCAAAATACCCGTCCAGTTGACCGGCCTGCATGGCAGTATCGCGCTCAAGGGCTGATGCGAACTTGATCAGCTCCACATCCAAACCCTGGACTTTGAATAGCCCGTCATGCACTGCAACCTGGAGGGGTAACGTATCGAGCACCGGCAGGATGCCGAATCGAATCTTCGTGTCCTTGGCATGCCCGCTCACTGCGAACGCCAGCACCAGCAACATGGCCCAAGCAAACCGTTTCATGTATATATCTCCCTTGATTTGGTCGGTTTTCTGTATCACGCCCAACCATGAAAGGGAAGAAGCCCGAACGGATGGAATCGGTAAATTGAAAAGGCCGTTAACCGCAGGGTTCACGAAACAAAACATCCTTTCGTCTTGCAACAAAAGGATGTTCTTAACACATGAATCAGTATCGTCATGTTTGCACTTCGCTTCGAGAAGCTACCCCCAGCCGCTCTCGATCCTGTACTGGAAGAACGACCTGCCACGGGAATCCTCACCACATGTATCCATCCCCCACTCTGATAAGACCGGACACATTAATCGCGAAGTGCGAAAGGACCTGTTTCGCCCAAGGCATTTCAGACTCCTAAAAACTTCGGAAAGCTGCGGCACAATTACGGCCAAACTCACACGACAACAACAAATGAGCACGTGTTCATACAAAGTGACAAAAAAAAGAGAAAAGGGCCTTAGCCCTCTTCTCTGATATGATCCAGTCCCTGAGTGACGAGATTTCGAACATGATCGTCATCCAAGGCATAAAATACATTCTTACCTTCCTTGCGATAACGCACGAGCTTTGCAGCCCGAAGCAGACGCAGCTGATGCGAAATGGCCGACTGAGACATCTCCAACACTTCGGCAAGTGCGCAGACACACAGTTCATTTATCGACAACGCATACAAAATACGGACCCGGGTATAATCTCCCAGAGCCTTGAAAAGTTCGGCCATGAACAGAAAATCCCGTTCGGAAAGCATTCCGTTTTTGACTTTGTTCACATTTACCGCGTGTTGATCCGTATCACTGCAAGCAAAATTCGACATGTACACCTCTTATGAATGTTCGCTCAGATGTAACAAATGTACCCACGAAAAATCCAGGAGTCAAGAGCAAAAGGAACCGCCTCTTTTTCCATGGAAAAAGAGGCGGCTAAAACAGGTATGATCAATCGATTTAGATCAGCTTCTTCACGGCTTCCAGAGCGGCATCGTAATTCGGTTCTTCCGTGATTTCCTTGAGATACTCGACATAGGTGACCTTCCCATCCTTGCCAACAACGAACACGGCACGGGTCAGGAGGCGAAGTTCCTTGATGAGTGCGCCCCACCCTTCACCAAAGGAAGCATCCTTGTGGTCAGATAGCGTCTGCACAGCGTCTGCTCCAGCTGCCCCGCACCAACGGGCCTGGGCAAAGGGCAGGTCCATGGAGACCGCAAGGATCTTGACGTCGTCACCCAGAGCGGCCGCTTCGCTGTTGAAGCGTCGGGTTTCCATATCGCAAACCGGTGTATCGAGGGACGGCACACTGGCGATGACCAGTACCTTGCCTTCATAGTCAGCCAATGTTGCAGGGCCGAGTTCATTGGTAATGAGGGAAAAATTCGGTGCGGTATCGCCGACCTTGACTTCTTCACCAATAAGGGTGAGCGGGTTGCCCTTAAACGTTATCGCTCCATTTCTTTCAGTCATTAATATCTCCTTGAATGCTAGTGATTACTTAAGTTGAACCACGGTATCACGCTGTGGGGATTTATTCCAAGTCTTTTCTTTTTTCTTACACTCTTCTGCATTAAAAACAATAGATAACGAAGACATAGCAAAAAGTGCGCATCATTTGACCAAAAAATCGCACACTCTACGTGATGGCAACAGTGTTTGGAAAACCAAAAGAAATGCTCCGCCGACACTCGTTCGACGGAGCATGGTGTCATGTACGATTAACCCAGGCCGAGCTTATTTAATGTCAGGTGTTTGCGACCGGCGAAATCAAGGATATCAATGACAACATCCTCATTTTCAAGACCGCAGGCCCGGACTTCAGCGATAAGTGCGGCAAGCCGCTTCTCTTCCTCAAGGTAGCCGAAGACAACAGCCGGAACATCGCGAATGGATACCAGTCGGTCTGTCCAGCCAAGCCCTTCCTGATACAGCATCTTGGCAGCCACAAAGGATGCGATAAGCGCCAGTTGGTGCCGTCGAGGCAGGTCGTTTATGATCCGGTCGCCGTATTTCTCGACCAGTATGGCCGGACAATAGGAGTGAATGACTTCACACAGTTTCTCGTCATCACTGAGTTTGACAACATTTCCTTCCAGAACCTCCGCAATTCGATCAGCCAGGGCATTGATGGATTCCGAGAGTTCATAGGAAAGCTGTGTGATGGAGCGCTCCCCGCCTTTCTGCTTGAACTCGCGCATGAGAACTCGCGCTTCGCTTCGAGCACGCAGCCGCAGGATATCCAGCAACTGTTCGACATAGACATCCTTGATTTCGAGGAACTCTTCCTCGCTCAGGATGAGACCGGCCAAAATCTCGTAGGACGAGCAGATGACGCCGGTCTTGTTGGCGGAAGGCCCCGGGACAGCGAGGACACCCGCTTTCTCCATCTCAGCTCTGGCATCCGCAGAAATGAAGATGTTGGCACCTTCAACCAATCCCTTAGCCGAGGGGGTTCCATCATCAAGAAGGAATTTGCGCCAGTTAGACATGTTGATGGTATCCGGCCTGCCGCCTGACGGTATAAAAATGTCCGCCACAACGGTATTGTGGAGTTCATTTCTGATGCGTACGCCTTCCGGCTCTTCAGTAGAGACCACCAGCGCCCCATCCCCCTTCAACTTGGTCTTGTCAAAATGGGAAGCCTTGAATCCTCCTTCAATCAGCCGAAGGAGTTCAGCATGGTCCATGCCTTCAGGGTCAAAGGCTGCACCATGCCCATCGGTCATTGCCACTATCCGGGCATTGTCTCCGTATTCCCGAACAAGAATCTTGATGACGTTGGAGGCCACATCACCAGCCGGTCCACCCGTGATCTTGACGGTAAACGGTTCCTTGTGAGGATTAATGCCCATCGTTCTGAGCAATTCGTCGGCAAAAACAATGACCCCCTCACTGGTGACGCCGTATTGCTTGTGAGCGATACCGGCACCAGGCTTGGAACTCATGAGCGCATTTGGCCGTTTGTATCCCCGCAGGGCAGCCCGCCGGGTGATCCATTCAATATGGGAAGGCGTGATATTTTCATCTGGTCCCAGGAATATGATTTCTTCGCGGTTGAGATAATCAACGATTCCGGTCTGTACGAACCCTTCGGCTCCTTCCGGGACAATGAGCAGATCCAGGAATGAATCGACCATGGACTTCACCGCGAGATCGATATCTGCATCGGGTCCGAGCAGAATAACCGCCTTTGATCCACCCTCGGGTATATCCTTGTTCTTGAACTGCTGTGCGCTTGCCAGCTTGGTTACCTCATCATAGAGCCGGTTGGATTCCAGCTCGAACTGCTCCTGTGACCAAGTGCGAACCACTCTGACGCCGCCGCGGGCGGTATCGCGATACCGCACCTGAAATCCGAAACTGTACGGCCCATGAAAGCAGTAGATTCCGAATGGCCTTTCCTTCAGCGGGAGAGGCGCCAGAATAACCGGATCGATTCGGAAACTCAGGCCCAGCTTTTTGGGCAGATAATAGTTGGTACGCAGTGTGTAGTGGAAGAATTTGTAGATATAGGTGAGAATTTTCCGGTGAACATCGTTATCCACCTGTCGAAGAGCCTGCCGTATGATGATCCGACATTCGTTTCTGACGGCTTCCCGGTCTCCTTTAAAATCGGGATTGAAACGCGCATCGAAATACTCCATGAGCAGATTGACGATACTTCTGTTCTTGAGGACAGCGTAGGTGATTCGGCTGGATGTGTAGGCGTGGATATCTTCCCGAATCAGGAACTGATGGGCAAATTCACAGGCTGCCTGCATGAGCATGACCTTGCCCAGTTCCCAGCCGTCTTCATCCGCCAACGCTTCCAGGCCATGGAAGGCAAACCACTTGGTTATCTCCAACTGGCGCTTCAACCGAAGCCACTGCTCCGACTCTTCCTTCAAATCGATGCGATCGCGATCAAGATAGAAGCTCATGGTAACGATGGGCGATTTTGAGCCGCGCTCAAACTCATCGGAATAGGCTCGATCTACCGGGATATTCTCGCGGGCAAACACATTGACAACCCGCAGCAGTAGCCCCCTTCGGGGCGGATGTTCCATGGCAATGGAGATTCTGTCGAACCCGGGGTGCACGTCTTTTTCCAGCTCAACCTGGACGGATTCATGGTTTTCCACGCACTCACAGGTCTTGAAATGACGAACGGCCCTGCCCGGTTCGAATTTCTCGATATAATCTTCACTGGCTTCGGCAAGGAAATGCTCGAAACCCTGCATTTCGTCGGATGAAAAGGAAACGATACCTTCGCGGGCCATGGCCAGAGCTTCTTCGAGCTTATCTCCACCAGTGCATTTTGCCTGCGGCCCAAACACCAGTGTGTCCAGACGAATGGAGTCGTCGCGACTGGAGTAAATACGGGCAATCTGAATATCCTTATCCAGATATTCCCTGAGAACACCGGCCAGGGCGCGCATATCTCCGCCCGGTGTGATGTGGGTGACCATGGTACCGCACGGACTGTGCATGACCATCGACTGTTTTTCCCTTCGCACCATTCCCGTGGCAAGCGCCATGATGTGCTTGGTCTGCTCCTCCTCGCTGTGGGTCCTGAAATAATACTCGGGCATATTTTTCAGAAACCATGGAACAATCTCTGCTAACGACTCATGTAGTTTATTTTCCACCTTGAGCCGAACTTCCGACGGGTCTGCTTTGGCATTATCGTTCATTATTCTCTCCATTGGACGTTAACAAACTATTTCCCTATTACCTTTGTGCATGGGTGTACCACCATAGTCAAGGAGTCAGTACTTTTACGGCTACTTTTTGAAGCGTTATAAATTACCTAAAACTGCATCAATACCGTGGACATAAAAAAACCTGCGGGATATAACTTGTGTTCAACAGAGATTGGATAGTCGAGAACCTAACACGAGGCAGACCATGAGCAAAACCGCCATCGACACCGGCATACTCCTGGAAACCGGGACAAATGAACTTGAGATTCTTGAGTTTTATATAGTCGAGACCCTGGAAGACGGCAAAGAGGTAAAAAACTACTTCGGCATTAACGTCGCCAAGGTCATGCAGGTTATAGAAACGCCCAACCTGGAACCTCCGGAATCCGCGCCGCATCCGTCGTTCATGGGAACGATTCCGTTGCGCGACCTCATATTGCCGGTCCTTGACCTGTCAGTATGGCTGCAATTGAATATGCCCAAGACCGAACGGGATATCGTTATCGTCACCGAATTTTCCAAGTCCGTGACCGGATTTCTGGTTTCGGGCGTAACGGAAATCCATCGCGTGGGTTGGGGTGAAGTCATTCCGCCCACCAGTGTCATTTCCCAGACAACCGACGCCATCGTCGGCCTGGTGGACAAGGGCGACTACTTTGTTCAGCTTCTCGACCTGGAAACCATCCTGACACAACTGCAGCCCAAGGGAGCCCAATCCTCCTTCGTTGCCGAAGCTGGCATTACAGCGCTCGTCGCCGATGACTCCGCTACCATTCGCATGATGATCGAAAAGAGCCTCAAGGATGCCAACATAGAGCCCATTATCACTAATAATGGCGATGAAGCTCTGCGAAAGATCATGAAGCTGAAAGAGAAGGCCGAGTCCGAAGGCAAGGATATCACGGAATATGTGGACCTTGTCGTATCAGACATCGAGATGCCACTCATGGACGGTTTCAGTCTGACGAAGAACATCAAGGAAGATCCGGTCTTGCAAAAGCTGCCTGTCATACTGTACTCATCCATCATCACGAAGGAATTGAAACACAAGGGCGACTCGGTGGGCGCAGATCTGCAAATCACCAAGCCGGACCTGCACACAATTCCCGAAGAAGCCTTTAAGCTCATCAAAGGAAGGCAGGCTTGATCCCACGCGATCATGTTCTCGAAGTATTCATCGAAGAAACAATGGAACGGCTCGATTCAATCGAAGCCGGTCTATTGGCATTGGAAGGCAACAACACCTGCGATCCCAAGCTGGTGAATTCCATTTTTCGAGATGCTCACTCGGTCAAGGCAGGCGCCAATCTGCTCAAACTGGTGAACATCGAAATGCTGGCCCACAAACTGGAAAACGTTCTGGAGAAAATTCGACAGTGCGAGCTGAAAACCAGTGAGATCGTGGTAACGGCCTCTCTCGAATCCGTGGACAAGCTCCGTGAGATGATCGAGAATGTGGAAAAAAGCGAACAGATTTCCATCCGACTCCATACGGCCATGCTGGAAATGGCTGTAAAGCGAACCCTCGAAGAACAAGGTTCCTAGCGAAACCAACGAAAAAAGGCCGCCTCTGCATGGAGGCGGCCCTTTTTTTCTGGCTAATCGATCACCAATCTCGCGATCAGTTTTCGAGATTCTTGAGCAGTTCTCCCGCTTCATGCATCTGCGCAAACGAGGTATTCTTGAACACCTCACTTTCTACGGCCTTCACGAACTCGTCATGGTTCATACGAGTGAAATCAATCATGATTCCCTTGGCCTTGAAGTACAACTGCAAAAACGCAATCGTCGCTTCATCAGACAGCAGTTTCGCGATGTCTTTGGCTTCGGTCAGCGATGTGAATGGTTTGTTGATGCCGCCCAGATAAAACATATCAAGACCACTTTTCCCATCAGTCACCACACCCAGCAGATTGAATGTCTTGAGCTTTGCTACGAACTCTTCCGTCAGATCAGGAAAGTCGAGGATATCCTGTTTCGGAAACACGGCAGCAAAGACCATCTGTTCAGTTTCATTAGCCATGGTGTGACGGAACACCGCCTCATCACGGTTCTTTCGTGCGGCCTTGACCGTTTCATACAAGTCACAGGCAAAAGCCATTTTCAGATCGGCGAGTACTTTTTCATCCATATTATCTATCTCCATTGACGCTGATGAGTACCTCATTTCAATGGAGGAAACAATGGATTTGACGGTTTTACCCGCTCATACTCCAAAACAGCCTATCGCTTAAATAACGCCGTGCAGGGGGCCACCCTTTGCGCCCAGCTCGTCCACACGCTTCTCCACTTCCGGATCAGGTTCCAGAGCTGGCGCATGATACGTCTTGAGGCGTGCGTCGATGACGACCGCTTTTTCCGCGCCCCAGTGCTTGGCATGGGTAAACTCACCCACACCGTACATGTCCGTAGCCGGATCGGAACGGGTAAAGGTGACCCAAAGGAAATTGTCCCAATTCTGAACGGTGAAGTCGGCATCATCGGCAACCACTATCATCGGGAAGCCTTCAATGCCTTTGACCTTGCTCAACCCTTCGGCCACTCGACTCAGTGCCGGATCCTGCTGGTCACGTTTGCGACGGTGTTTGGGACCTTTGATGACCAGAATGCCCGGAGCCATGACCTTGGGATCACGGAAACCATGGGGCAGATTGATATCGGAAGAAAGCTCGGTGGAAAGCTCTCGTTTTCTCGATCCGGCTGCGGCAAACACCAATTTCGAGCCTTGATTGAGCGTGATGCCGGAGTAGTCCAGGGTATCAATTGTTGTGCGTGTAATGAAATGCAGGTCGCGAGTCAGGTCCGCGCGTTCCAGCATATGGCGGAAGAAAGCCGGGATATCATGACAGGATCCGTCAGGACCAAGGTCTTCCTTGGCGGCAATAAGGACATACTTTGAAAGCGAAGTCTGGGTATTGCCAAGCAGAGCCATGGCATTGGTCAACAATTCCTGGGGTTGACGCTCTTCGGCGTAAGGAACGTACCGTTCGCTACCGACAGCCAACAGCAACGGATGGACGCCGGCGGCATCAACAGCATGCACCTCGTGGACGCCCGAGAAGACAGACGGAACCAACTCGGCCGTCAACTCATGGACGAATTCACCGAACATGGTGTCTTCCTGAGGCGGCCTGCCCACGGTGGTGAACGGCCATATCGCATCAGGACGATGGTAAACCGCATTGACCTTCATCACGGGGAAGTCATGGGCAAGGCTGTAATAGCCGAGGTGATCGCCAAACGGTCCTTCCGGCTTCTCAAGGCCGGGAACAATCTCGCCACAAATGCAGAAATCCGCTTCAGCTGGGATAGGCAGTTCGCCTTCGCGAGTAACCATGGGGATCCGATGACCACCCAGCGCACCGGCAAAGAACAACTCCGCCAAGCCTTCCGGCAGCGGCATCATGGCAGCAACGGCCATGGACGGCGCGCCACCCACGAAAATATTCACTTTCAGCGGTTCGCCCTTCTCAATAGCCTGGGCGTGATGATGCCCGATGCCGCGATGAATCTGGTAATGCAGCCCGATTTCCTTGTCCTGCACAAAGTCGTTGCCATTCAACTGGACACGGTACATTCCCAGGTTGGACCCGGCTATTCCGGGCGATCCCGGGCTTTCGGAATACACCTGTGGCAATGTCACGTAGCCACCGCCATCCATGGGCCACGACACAAGGCTGGGCAGCCCCGAGATGGTTGTTTGCCCCTGCATCACCGGACCGGACGAAACCCGTTTGGGCAATGTATGCCAGGCAGTTCTTGGCGCACCAAGGTACTGCCATGGACGCTTGAGCGCATCCATGGGGCTGAGCTTGAGCTTCATCAGGCGCTGGACCGTTTCCACTGTATCGCGAAAAATATACTGCATGCGCTCTCTGGTGCCGTAAATGTTGGCAGCCATGGGAAAGCGGCATCCCTTCACGTTGTTGAACAGCAAGGCCGGACCACCGGCATGAAAGACCCTTCGCTGAATAGCACCAATTTCTATGTTGGCGTCGACAGCCTGATCGATTTGAATCAGGTCACCTTTAGCCTCAAGTGCTTCGAGGCATTCACGTGTATTTCTGTATCCCATTTTGGTTCCCTTTGCGTTTATGGCGACCCAATCTAGACGGAAAGGCAGGAAAAGTTAAGCGGATTATGCTGCTGGGGAACCGGCTGTATCGACGTGGCAGCTATTGCGATTGCGTTGACGGTTGCCACACGCAATCATAATCACCATGATGCCATTGGCGCTGTCTGGTCAGGACTTTTTCCCTGAGCGGCTTCAGGTATCGAAAGCCGTTGTTTCGGCATGTATTGCAAAACAGACGGGGGTAATTGCAGATCAGACAATAAGGCCTGTAATCATCACACCTTGATGCATTCCAGGGTCGCCTTTTCCCGAGCATACAACGTTTTCTATGGAAAACGCACTCGAGGCAATCATTTGACATAATTAACATTTTACGCATCATAAACCTCCAAAAACGGGACAATCTCACCTTATATGACAAGCACAGAATTCTCCGGGTGAGTATTATAATTTGCCCTCTGCCCAGGAGCTGCCAAAAGTAAATGAGCGTAGAAAAATGCAACTACCACGAATACAATAACATCCTGCAAAAGACGCACTCTTCCACTTTTCCGAAGCTCGAAATTAGGCTAGGCTGACTTAAGATGAAACCACATAACTGGAGATACTGATGGGCTTGATAGATTGGGATGAAACCATGTCAGTCGGTGTTGAAGAAATCGACATCCAACACCGCCAACTCATTTTGCTGGTCAATGAGTCCTATGAGGCGCTCCAACGCCATGATGAAGATAAGATTCCTGCGCTGCTCGAAAAAATGAAGGAATATGCGGCCGTTCATTTTGAAACAGAAGAATCCTACATGAAGCGCAACAACTATCCGGGGCTGGAAGCACACAAGCTCAAACACGTCCGATTCAAGAAGGACGTGGAAGAATTCCAGCAAAAGAAATACGAAAAGACCAACTTGTCCAAACTCTTCGTCTATCTGAGCAGGTGGCTGACGCGGCACATCATGGACGAAGACAAACGCTATACCGTTTACATGCGCTCAAAAGCCTAGGCTCCGGCCTTCACTGGGTTTCGCCATTTGAGACCTAAGATAGAAAACCGCTATAAAAACGAAAAAGGACTTATCGAATAAACCGATAAGTCCTTGAAATTTTTGGCGGGCTATACAAGATTCGAACTTGTGACCTCTTGCTCCGGAGGCAAGCACTCTATCCAACTGAGCTAATAGCCCGCGCGAACGATGTAGCTATCCTCACCATACACCTTTGTCAAGGATACTTGAAGGATGATTTTACTGAGTTCACCATCTTACTGGTGGCCGGGATACCGCGTAAACAAAAGGTTCTTGCGGATAAATCTAAAAAAAGTCTATAAGAGTTCTGATGCCGGGCAAGAAGCACTTGCAGCCTCCTTCCCGAGCAATACGAGGAATAAATGAACAAAAAACGAATCATATTGGCCGTAACAGGCGCCAGTGGAAGCATTTATGCCATCCGACTTGCCAAGGCGCTTGGCAGCATGGATAACGTTGAGCTTCACGTCATTGTATCCGATGCAGCCGTTCAGGTACTGACGCTGGAAACAGACGAGTCCATCGAAGCAATCACCGGGAACGCCCACGCCGTTCACCATGCCGCAAACATTGCCGCGCCACCGGCCAGCGGATCATGGCAACATGATGGCATGATTATCTGCCCATGCTCCATGGCAAGCCTGTCAGCGGTTGCAACCGGCTTCGGTCACAATCTCATCCACAGGGCCGCCGATGTGGCACTCAAGGAAGGCAAACCGCTAGTGCTGGTGCCAAGAGAGACTCCGTTGAGTACCATCCATCTCAATAACATGCTCACAGCCCGTCAGGCCGGGGCCACGATTGTCCCTGCGAGTCCGGGGTTTTACCACGGTCCGAAAACCATTGAAGACCTTGCCGATCAACTGGCCGGCAAGATACTCGACCAATTGGACATTCCCCACACGCTGTACAAGCGCTGGGGCGAACAGGAGGATTAGCAATGGAACTGACTTGGTTCGGTCACTCGAATTTTCGACTCAAAACCGGCGACGCGACCATTCTTATCGACCCGTTTTTCGTCGGCAATCCTTCATCGCCGACCACGTACAAAGAGATTGAAGAGTGCGATCTCATTCTCGTGACCCATGACCATGCCGATCATATCGGTCAAACCCTTGAGCTTGCCGTCAAACACGATGCCGAGGTCGTGGCGATCTTTGATATCATTCAATCGCTTCTCCCTATGGGGCTGCCCGAGCATCTGGGTGTCGGCATGAATATCGGCGGCACGGTTGAGCGATGCGGTATTTCAATAAAGATGGTGCAGGCGCTGCATTCCTCCGTCAACGGCGTACCGGTGGGATTCATCCTCACCCTGCCCGACGGGACATGCATTTACAATTCGGGCGACACGGGACTGTTTGGCGATATGGAGCTGTTTGCGAAGTTCCACGATATCGATATCGCCATGCTGCCCATAGGTGGTCGATTCACCATGGATGCGCAGGAAGCGGCCTACGCCTGTTCACTGCTCAAATGCGACACGCTCATCCCCATGCACTGGGGAACATGGCCCATTTTAGACAAGAACACCGAAGCCATGCGGGAACAACTGGCACTCTATGCGCCGGACACCAGGATGAAGGAAGTCCCCATCGGGGAACCTGTCACCCTGTAGTTTGATCAATGCCGTAGACTTTGCAAGGCCGAGTGAATCTGCTCGGCCTTTTTCTTGCCCACGCCTGGTAGCTCACGGATCTCAGCCAAAGAAGCCCCGGTCATTGAGGCGAGGGAGCCGAAACGATCCCAAAGGAGTCGAGCGGTTTTGGGTCCGACACCGGACAATGATGTCAGTTGGCTGTTCAACACAGTCTTCTTGCGCGAACGGCGCTGCTTGCCCAGTACGAATCGATGGGCAGTATCTCGCACCATCTGCAAAAAGAGCAACTCGGGACTCCCGCCCTTCAAAGGCATGGGATTCTTACGCCCCGGGCGAAAGATCAGATCATCCAACTCTCCGGCGCGACGGGATGGTCCCTTGGCAATTGCCGCCAATTCCCAGCACATATCATCAACGCACTCGGTAAGGGCGGCTTCCACGGCAGAAAGTTGTCCGCGCCCTCCATCAATAAGCACGAGGTCAGGCCACGGCGGCCCGGATTCCACACGCCGCTTTGCCCAGGCTCCAAGCGCCGCATAGTCATCGCTGCTCCCCTCCAGTTCAGGGAAGGAGTAGATACGGGAAGCCTCCTTGTTGCGCCGCCCATCTTCAAACACCACCTGCCCGACACGCATATCTTTTCCGCCAAGATGAGAAGCATCAACGCATTCAATACGAAACGGCTCCACGCCAAGCTTAAGCTTCTTCATTAGGCGGACACTGATGGTATCTTTCTTTTCCTTTGCCTGAAACGCTACGGCCCGTGCCAACTCCAACAACTTCTTCTCTTGAGAAGAACGCGGTGGAGCGATACGCACCGGTGCGTTTCTGCGCTCTGCCAACACTTCGGAAAGCAGTGTTTCTTCGACATCGTGTGGTGCAACAATCACGGACGGGATAAACCGCCCCTTGCCATAAAACTGCAACAGGAAACTCTGGACCACCTCCGGCCCTTCTTCCAGTGTCAGCCCCGGCCAGAAAAACTGTTTCTGGTCGAGCAGGCGGCCCTGCCGAACAAAGAGCAATCCCAAACCGAGGCCATCATCCGTCTGAGCCAGCCCAACGATATCCCGGTCGCGGTTATCATGAATGACCGCCACCTGCCCTTCAACCGTCTTCTTGATGGCCCGTATCTGATCCCGCAGTTCCGCCGCCTTTTCGAATGCCAAATCTTTTGACGCCGCTTCCATACGCTTCTCCAGCGTACTGACCAGTTCACTGGATTTACCGGACAGCAGCATCTCCACCCGCCGGACATAATCATTATATAGGTCACGATCCACATCGAGCACACAGGGTCCCAGGCACTGGTGAATATCATAATAAAGACATGGGCGGACCCGATTGTTGAAAGCGTGGTCCGAACACTTGCGCAGGGGAAACACCTTGCCAAGAAGCTTGCGCGTGGACCGTGCCGCAGCGCCGGAGGTAAAGGGGCCAAAATAGACTGCGCCGTCGCGAAGCACCTTACGCGTCACGGTAAGCCGAGGGAACCGAGACTGCTTGTCGAGCTTGAAAAGGACGTACTGTTTATCATCCTTCAATACGACATTATACCTCGGGCGATGCTTCTTAATCAGCCCCGACTCCAAAAGCAGGGCTTCCTTCTCCGTTCCGGTCAGAAGCACATCCACCTTTCTCACTTTGGCGACCAGCGCTTTTGTCTTGGGAGTGTGGCCGGTACTTTTCTGAAAGTAGGAAGCAAGCCTGCGCCGAAGACGTTTGGCCTTCCCCACATAGATGATCGTTCCCCGATCATTCTTCATTAAATAGACACCGGGAGAGTCGGGATAATCAACGGCAAAAAATTTGAACTTTGTACTCATGGCAGTGTGTGTTTTTTTCGACAAAAATCATTTCCGAATGACTCTATCGCATTTGAGGTGTAAAATCACCAAACTCATAAAACAATTAAACCTATTAATTTCGGACACTTATAAAAACATCCTGCGAAGTAGGTCCAAATTTTTGTACGGTATAAAAATTTTTACCCACCCCATCTTTTTTGCCGATTCCCCTTGCAAAAGCAAAAAGGAACAGGTAAACGGTGTATCAGTTTAAGGCGTTCACTCGGTGAAAACCGCAAAAAAAGGAAGATTTATTATGAAACGTTTGATCATGCTCGCAGTGCTTTGCGCCTTCGTTCTTGGCGCTTCCGCTGCTTCTGCCGCAGACCTCAAGGTCTCCGGTGCTTTCGTGACTGACGCTGCCTGGATGGGCGGCTGGGACTTCGATGACGAAGGCGACACTTCCGCTTTCGATCTGAAGACTCGTATGGATCTCGTCTTCCAGGTCGTCGCTTCTGAAGACCTGAAAGCAGTTTTCTACACTCGTACTGAAGGACTCTGGGGTCAGGACGAATTCTCCGCTGGCGAAACCCAGGGTGAAATCGGCGTCCGTCGCGTATACCTCGACTTCAACTACGCTGGTGTTAACTTCAAGACCGGTTTCCTGCCTGTCACCCTTCCTAACGAAGTTGGTGGCTCCCTGATCCTGGACGAAGAAGTAACCGGCCTGGTTGCTACTGGCGCTATCACCGAAAACGTTGGCTACATGGGCGCTTATGTCCGCGTTAACGACGAAGACGGTGACACCACTGCTACCTCCAACGCTCAGTTCGACGCTTACGCTGCTGCTCTGCCCGTTACCTACGATGGTTTCGGCATGACCCCGTTCTTCGTTTATGGTAACATCGGCGACAACAACGACCTCGCTGGCAACCTCGAAGACGCTTCCGCTTACTGGCTCGGTACCACCTACGCTGTCAACGCTTTCGACCCCATCGTCGTAAAAGGTGACATCAACTACGGTAACCTCGACGCTGATAACGAAATCAACGACGCTTCCGGTTGGGCTTTCACCCTGGACGTTGCCTACACCGGCATGGACATGATGACCCCCGAAGCTTACTTCGTTTACACCTCCGGTGAAGACGATGACACCACCGACGGTTCCGAGCGTCTGCCCCAGGTCGATCCCGATTGGGCAATCGGTACCTTCTTCTTCGGCGGTGACTACTTCCTGCAGGGCTCCATTGATGAAGAAGTCCTCGGTTTCTGGGCCCTCGGTGCTCAGCTGAACGACATCGCTTCCTTTGCTGAAGGTCTGACTCACCAGGCTATCGTCATCTACGCTCAGGGTACCAACGACGAAGACTGGGCTAAGGCCCAGGCTTACGACGGCCGCACCCTGTCCGAAGAAGACTCCCTGATCGAGCTCGACTTCAACACCTACTACAAGCTGATGGACGAACTGACTGTTGGCCTGGAACTCGGTTACATCAACCTCGACGCTGACGAAGACGTATGGGGCAACGATAACGACGGTGGTTCCGCTTACAAGATCAGCACCGGTATCGCTTACGCTTTCTAAGCTAGCTTAGAAAACGAACTTACCTTTCACCAAAGTGACGCCAAGGGCCGGGGAGTGCAAACCCCGGCCCTTTTTCTTTGCCTCCTCATTTTCTCGACTTTTGAACCACACTCATATATACACATCCCCCTCGGGGATCAGGCGGCTGACCCCGTAATACCACCTATCCGAAAAGGCTGAATCGAGGTCATCATGCCCTGCAGAAAACTGACATACGACACATCGGCTGATTGGGCTCCCATAGCCGATTGGCTGGAAAAACGAAAAGATCCGGACACCAAGGTCGACGGTATCGTTCGCGACATACTGGAAAATGTCCGACTGAACGGCGATAGCGCCATCGCCGAATACACCTGCAAATTTGACTGTGAGTCCTTCACGGCTGATCGCCTGAAAGTTCCTGCCGAGGCCATTTCCGCCGCCCTTGAAGCAATTCCTGAGTCCGATGTTGCCATCCTTCAAGAGGCAATTGATCGCATACGGACGTTCCATGCCAACCAGAAAGAGAAGTCCTGGTGGACCACCAGTGATGACGGCACGATTCTCGGCCAAATGGTCCGCCCGGTTGATCGGGTTGGACTCTATGTCCCAGGTGGTCAGGGTGGCGAAACACCGCTCATCTCCAGCCTGATCATGAACGCCATTCCGGCACAGGTCGCCGGGGTTGAGTCCATTGCTGTGACGTCCCCGCCGCGAGCCGATGGTACGCTGAATCCATACATACTCGCCACCGCTGCGCTTTTGGAGCTGGACGAACTGTACCTCGCCGGTTCAGCATGGGCCATCGCCGCTCTTGCGTACGGCACCGAGACCATCCAGCCCTGTGACGTACTGGCTGGGCCAGGTAATATTTTTGTTGCAACAGCCAAGGCACAACTGATCGGACAGATCGGTATCGACATGGTTGCTGGCCCGAGCGAAATCGCCATCCTTGCCGATGAAAGCGCCACCCCCGAGTGGATCGCCGCCGACATGCTGTCTCAGGCCGAGCACGATCCCCTTGCCGCATCCCTTCTTGTGACTCCCGATTCAAACCTCGCTTCCGAAGTCGCCAAAGAACTGAAGACGCAGTGTGCAGCCCTGCCTCGTGGTGAAATCGCTGCCCAATCACTTGAACAGTGGGGAGCCATCATCACGGTACCGAACACGGAAACCGGCGTAGAACTGATCAACAATCTGGCTGCTGAACACCTTGAACTGGCAGTAGATGATCCCTGGGCCATCCTCGGTGGTATTCGACATGCCGGTGCGATCTTCATGGGCCACACTTCACCCGAACCAGTGGGCGACTACTTTGCCGGCCCCAACCACGTTCTGCCGACCCTGCGCACTGTTCGCTTCTCCTCCGCCCTGTCCGTACAAAACTTCTGCAAAAAGTCGAGCGTGATCGCAACGACACCCGGATATGTGTCGAAGCATGGAGACAAAGTAGCCAGACTTGCACGCCTCGAAGGTCTGGAGGCCCATGCGCGCAGCGTGGAGTGCCGTAACAAATAGTTTTCACCGGCCGAGCCGGGATATATCATTATATAAGCACCTATCATAAGGGAGAGAGAAACATGACAGCCGTACTTGAAACGAGCATCACCGAGTACCCTCTGGTCTCAAAAGGCAAGGTCCGTGACATCTACGAAATTGATGACACGACATTGCTTCTGGTCACGACTGATCGCATTTCCGCTTTTGACGTCGTCATGCCGGACCCGATCAAGGACAAGGGCAAAGTCCTCAACCAGATCACCCTGTTCTGGATGGATATGATCAAGGACCTGACCCCCAACCACATCCTTGCCACCAATGTGGATGACTACCCAGAGCCGCTGCACAAATACAAAGAGCAGTTGCAGGATCGCTCTGTCCTCGTCAAAAAGGCAAAGCCCCTGCCCATCGAATGCATCGTGCGTGGATTCATCACCGGTTCCGGCTGGAAGGATTACCAGAAGACAGGTGAAGTGTGCGGGCACAAGCTCCCGGCTAACCTGCAGGAATCCGAAATGCTGGAAAAGCCGCTTTTCACCCCGTCCACCAAAGCGGAAATCGGCGATCACGACGAGAATATCACTCTGGATGCAGCCGCAGATCTCATTGGTGAAGAGATGATGCGTAAAGTGGAAAAGCTTGCCCTTGATATTTACATCCGTGCGCGTGACTATGCCAAGGAACGAGGCATCCTCATCGCGGATACCAAGTTCGAATTCGGCATGCTCGGCGACGAGTTGATCCTCATCGACGAAGTGCTGACACCTGACTCTTCCCGCTTCTGGCCAATGGAAGGTTACGCCCCAGGACAGTCTCAGCCCAGTTTTGACAAGCAGTACTTCCGCGACTGGCTGGTCGAAATCGGCTTCAACAAGCAGCCCCCGGCACCGAACGTACCGGAAAATATCGCTGAACAGACTCGCGCCAAGTACCTGGAAGCATACAAATTGCTGACCGGTAGCGAACTGAAAGTCTAAGGAGGCACCATGCTGGAGTGGTTACAACTCATCGGACTGATTATTCTCGGCGTCGTCGTCGGGAATATGATCCGTCGCAAATTCGGCAACGGAGGCGGTTGAGGCCCCTCCAGCAGATGCGACTGGACGTCGAAAGAAAAAAGTGATCAGGATAAATAGTTGATCAAGAGAACGGATGCCCGACTTGACAGGTGCATCTATTCCATCTAATAAAGCTCTCTTGCCTTGCTCTCCCCTACACGGGGGAAGGGCCAATGACCAAAAGGAGATTTAAAAATGGTTAACAATTACGAGACGCTCGTTCTTCTGTCTCCAGAGTTGGCTGAGGAAAACAGGAAGGAAATCCTGGATAACCTCACCAGCATCGTGGAACGTGAAGGCGGCAAAATGGTTGAGACCGATGATTGGGGCATGCGCCTGCTGGCCTACCCGGTCCAGAAACAGACCCGCGGTTACTACGTCCGTCTGGTCTACGATGCCCCCGGTGCGCTGGTGGCAGAGCTGGAACGCAACATCCGCTTCACCGACGGCATCTTCAAGTTCATGACCGTCAAACTGGCTGCCTAGGAGGTCCTACCATGGCATTTCGCAAAAAATTCACCCCTCGGAAGAAGTTCTGCCGCTTCTGTGCGGACAAAGAACTCCCCATGGATTACAAGCGCCCGGACATCCTGCGCGACTTCGTTACCGAACGCGGCAAGATCATTGCCCGTCGTATCACCGGCACCTGTGCTAAGCACCAGCGTAGCCTGACCAACGAAATCAAACGCGCTCGTCAGATGGCCCTCCTTTTCTACACCACCGTTCACAGCACTGATGTGAAAAAGCGTAGCTCCATGTAAGGGAGGAGACCAAATGAAACTTATCCTTCGCGCTGATGTTGACTCTTTGGGTCGACTCGGAGACATCGTTACCGTCAAGCCCGGCTATGGTCGCAACTTCCTGATTCCTCAGGGAATGGCCAAACCCGCCACCAAAGCTAACCTTAAGGCCTTCGAACTCGAACGCCGCAAACTTCAGGAGCAGGCTGATTCCCTGCGCGCCCAGGCCGAAGGTCTGGCTGAAAAGATCGCAGCCACTCCGGTTGAGATCGAAGTTCGCGTCGGTGAAGGCGACAAACTCTACGGTTCCGTTACCACCGCCAACATTGGTGATGCAATGGAAGCCGCTGGTGTTAACATTGATCGTCGCAAGATCATTCTCGGCGACCCCATTCGCTCCCTGGGCGAATTCGACATCGAAATCAAGCTGCACCCGGACGTACGTGCCGAGCTGAAGCTGAATGTTGTCCGCCACGGCGGTCCTGTCGAAGAAGAGGTTGTCGTTGAAGAAGAGACTGTTGAAGCTGAAGCCGTCACGGAATCCGTAGATGCCGCAGATGCCGAAGCAGCAGAGGCCTAAATCAGGCCCATACGCCTCTAATCCGGAAGAGGCCCTTGAAAGGGCCTCTTCCGATCTCTTACGTAAAGTCCCCCCCCAGAATCTGGAAGCGGAACAAGCCGTTATCGGCTCCGTATTCCAATCGAACACCATGTTCCACGAACTCGTGGATCTGGTGAATCCTGACGACTTCTATTCGCCGGCCCATCGCTCCATTTTTCAGGCGTTCATTGATCTGTACAACAGTCAAAAGCCCATCGATCTCGTTACGGTCAAAGACCTGCTTGAGACCAACGGCACCCTTGAAACTATTGGCGGCCCTGTTTATCTCTTCGAATTGGCCGATTCCGTTGTCAGCTCAGCCAACAGCCTCCACCATGCCAAGATCGTTCGCGACAAGTCCATCCTGCGCAAGCTGATCGATGCGTCTTCAAGCATCATCACGAACTGCTATGAAGCTGCCGATGTGGACCAACTACTTGGTGAATCGGAAAAAGAAATTTTCAATATTGCGCAGGCCAAGACCGCAGCCAACCAGTTGGACTCCAAGCGCCTACTGGACCGCGTCTTTGAAGACCTGACGAAAAAGTACGAGCAGAAGTCATCCATCACCGGTATTGCCACGCACTACCACGACTTCGACAACATGACTGCCGGTTTGCAGAACTCCGACCTCATCATCATGGCCGGTCGTCCTTCCATGGGTAAGACCGCGTTCGCACTGAACGTCGCTCTTCGTGCAGCAGTCCGCTCTGAAGCACCAACCGTTGTATTCTCTCTTGAGATGAGCATGGAACAGCTCATGACTCGTCTGCTGGCGGTACAGGCACATGTCGGCCTGCAGAACCTCCGTACCGGGTATCTCGAAGACTCTGACTGGCAAAAGCTGTATCAGGCAGGCGACGTCCTTTCGCAAGCACCTATTTTCATTGATGATACACCTGCACTTTCCACCTTGGAACTCCAGGCACGCTGTCGACGCCTCAAAGCCGAACACAATCTCGGTCTGATCATCATTGACTATTTGCAGCTCATGCGTGCTTCCGGTCGTGTCGATTCACGCGAACAGGAAATTTCCGAAATTTCCCGATCGCTCAAGGCCCTTGCCAAGGAACTGAACGTACCGGTCATCGCCCTTTCGCAGCTCAACCGTAAGGTTGAGGAACGTACCGACAAGCGCCCGATGATGTCTGACCTTCGTGAGTCAGGTGCCATCGAGCAGGATGCTGATATCATCATCTTCCTGTATCGTGATGCCGCCTACAACAAAGCCGAAGACAATCCGCTCAAGAACCATGCGGAAATCATCATCGCCAAACAGCGTAACGGCCCGGTCGGCAAATGCGAGCTCTTTTTCAAGAAGGAATTCACCCTTTTCGAAAACATGGATGTCACGCCGTATCCGTCCGAATTGCCCGAGGGCATGTAACTGCCGGACGCCCGCACGACATCACCCTTTCCTTTCGATCAGTACTATTCCATACAAAGGTTTGAATTTTTCAGTCGGAAGAAGTAAATGGTGTGTTCCACCGCTTCTAACCTTTAGCACCGAGCTGTCATGTACTACGATAAAGCAGAAAACATGGATCGCGCCAGCCTGGAATCTCTTCAGCTTGAGCGCCTGAAATCGACCCTTGAAAACGCCAAGAATGCGCCGTTTTACAAGGAACAGTTGGCCGGAATCAATCCGGAGGACCTCCAGTCGGCGGCAGATATCACCAAACTGCCGTTTACGACCAAGGACGATCTGCGCAGCCAGTATCCGTATGGCATGCTCACCCGCTCAAAGGATGAATTTGTTCGTCTGCACGCGTCGTCCGGTACCACCGGTACCCCGACAGCAGTTTTCTATACGCAAAAGGATCTCGACACCTGGGCTGATCTGATGGCTCGCTGCATGTACGCATGTGGCTGCCGCAAGTCGGATGTTCTGCAAAATATGTCCGGCTACGGTCTTTTCACTGGTGGCCTGGGTATCCATTACGGCTCTGAGCGACTGGGAATGCTCACGGTCCCAGCCGGTGCCGGTAATACCAAGCGCCAGATCAAGCTGATTCGCGACTTCAATGTCAGCGTTCTGCATATCATTCCGTCTTTTGCTCTCTATTTCGCGCAAAAGGTTGAAGAAGCCGGGTTCGATACCGCTGATATGCCGTGGAAAATCGCACTGATCGGTGCGGAGCCTCACACCGAGGAAGCCCGCCGCAAAATTGAAGAAATGATGCACATCAAGGCATACAACTCCTATGGTCTTTCAGAGATGAACGGCCCCGGCGTTGCCTTTGAATGTGTGCACCAAAACGGTATGCACGTCTGGGAAGACGCCTACATCGCCGAGATCATCGACCCGACCACCGGTGAACACGTCAAGGAAGGGGAGATAGGAGAGCTGGTCATGACAACGCTGACCCGCGAAGGCATGCCCATAATCCGCTATCGCACCCGTGACCTGACCCGGTTCATCCCCGGTCAGTGTGAATGTGGACGCACCCATCGTCGCATCGACCGCATTGCAGGTCGCGCCGATGACATGATGATTCTCAAGGGTGTGAACATTTACCCGATGCAGATTGAGCAATGCCTCATGGCCATGCCTGAAGTCGGCCAGAACTATTTGATCGAGCTGGTGACCGAAGGCATTACCGATCAGTTGAAGGTCAAGGTTGAAGTCAAGGATCAGTTCTTTGTCGAAGACATGCGCGCACTCCAGGGATTGCAGAAAAAGATCGCCAAGAATCTCTGCAACGAGATTCTCATCACTCCTCGCGTGGAACTGTGTCAGCATGACTCCATCCCCAAGGGAGAAGGCAAGGCCGTGCGCGTTGTCGACAAGCGGGAGAAGTAAGCGTGGAGTATCTTGTCTATTTGTGGGCAGTGCTCCTCATTCTGGGGCTTTGTCTGTCGCAAGTACTGCAACTCTTTTCCATGCCTGCCAACTGGGTTGCGCTTGGGCTGGTCGTCCTATGGAAGATAGCCTACCCTCTCTCCATGACCTGGACGTTCATCCTGGTCCTTACAATCATGGCAACGCTGGCCGAAGTCATGGAATTCTTTCTACAGGCTCGCTATGCCGGACGATACGGTGCATCCAATCGCGGGAACGTAGGAGGCATCATCGGTGCCATTGCCGGTGCGATTTTCGGCGCTCCGTTCTTCTTCGGCCTTGGCGCTCTTCTGGGAGCACTCGGCGGTGCCTACGCTGGTTGTCTGCTGGCAGAAATGCCCGGACGTACTCGCCCGGAAGCCATGCGTGCTGCCAAAGGCGCATTCGTCGGCAAAGCCCTGGGCTTTACCATGAAGATAGCCATAGGTGCTGTGGTCGTGGTCATGTCTATACCAAGAATATGGCCGTAAGCTCACACTCATACACTTCAAATAAAACGCCCCGAAACACTTGTCTCGGGGCGTTCTTCATTACAGCAGTTCTTTTTCCGTAAGATACCCGACCACTCGCGCACTCTCGGCCGCTGCCATTGTACCGCCAAGTGATACTGCAACCGCGCATGCTTCCAGCAGTTCATCGGGTGTGGCACCGAGTTGCAACGCATACTCAGTCTGTGAAAGTATACATCCCCGGCAGCCGTGGACCAGACCACCTACCAGTGCCATGAGTCGCTTGTTTTTCCCGCTGATAACCCCGTCCTTGTACACTTCTTCAGTCAACGGCTCGTGCAACGCTCCCACTTCCGGCATAAGACGTCGATATTCTGTCCAATTTCCACTTATCATCGATTTGATTTCCAACTGTTTTTCCATGTCATGAATCTCCTTTGTTCGTGTTTTCAACATCATGGTCCAGGACGAGACATTAGACAATCAAATGATTTTGATATAACATATAAGCATGACTCATACCTTCGACATGATGCAATTAACACCGGATCAACTTCGGACATTCGTGGCAGCCGCAGATAGCGGCAGTTTCACTCAGGCAGCTTCACTCGTTCACAGAACGCAATCAGCCGTCAGTATGCAGATGAAACGATTGGAAGGAGAACTGGAGCGTACTCTCTTCACCCGAGAAGGACGTGGCGTGGCACTGACCGGAGAAGGCGAGACACTCTACCGGTACGCCAAGCGTCTATTGTCGTTACACGATGAAGCGCTGGCCGCTGTTTCCGGTCCACGACTGGACGGGGTCGTCCGTTTCGGGGCACCCGAAGATTACGCAGCTCAATACTTGCCACAGGCGCTGAAACGCTTTGCAGCGGTCCATCCCATGGTCACCGTGGAAGTATATTGTGATACAAGCCCGAGGCTCAGGAAGCGGTTTGATTGTGGCAAGCTGGATGTCATGCTGACCACCGAAGAGAACGGTGAAGGCTCGTACCTGCACCAGCTTGATCTGGCGTGGCTTGTAGCAGATCACGGCGGGCCTCTTGATGAATCACCGTTGCCACTGGCACTGTTCCATGAAGGCTGTCTGTATCGTCACAACTGCCTCACCGCACTGGAAAACGCCGGGATTCCATATCGAATCGCATACAGTAGCCCCAGTATGGCAGGAGTATTGGCTGCTGTACGAGCAGGATTGGCAATCGCTCCGGTGAAACGTTCAAGTCGAGTAGCCGGTTGCCGTCATACGACCGGAGCAGAAGGACTCCCCCCCATCGCCCCGGTGGCTATCGGCCTGCATCTGGCAGCAGACCGCACGAACGAGACTGCGCAATCCTTCCACTCGTTCATCGGTAACGAACTTAATTTACGAACCTAGTCTTTCTTTTCCAGCGCCCCGGGGAGAACGTCGGACGCCTTTCGGTACCCGTACTCGATCAGCAACGAAGCTTTGTCAAAGTCCATCATCGAGCACAGGTTTGCCGGTATTTCCACAACACAGTCCGGTGGATAGGCAGCAATTTTCTGTCGGGCAATGGTTCCCTGCATGGCATCGAACGACTTGTACAAAATCTCATAGGCTCGGATATCCATGCGGTTTTGGGTCAATTTATCGGTCATGTTCCCAATGAAATCACCGATGGTTTTGGAAATAATGGACCCGTTCTCAGTTTTTACGACTTTCTTTCCATTACCAATGGCTGCACCTTTTTTGTGCGGTGCGCAGAGGTTGACGGCCACGGTGTAGTCGGTCTGATCGCTGAATGTCGGTGCAATGGGGACCGGATTCAAGATGCCGCCATCAATCAGGTCATCGCCGTTATGCGGGAATGGTTTGAAGAAAAGCGGCAGTGAGATAGAGGCTTTGATCGCGTCGAAAAGCGACCCTTTGTTAAACCAAACCTCCTTGCGCCGGGTGATATTCGCAGCCACAGCGGTAAATTCTATGGGCAGATCCTCAATCTGACTCTCTCCCACGAGATTCTTGAGCGTATTGATGATCCGATCCCCTTTGATCAACCCGTCCGTGCCGATGGAAAGATCCATCAACGCAATCATGTCGCTTTTGGATATGCTGCAGGCCCACTTTTCATACTCGTCCAACTTGCCGCTGGCGTGTATGCCGCCCACCAAAGCACCCATGGAACACCCGGAGATGGAGACAATGTCGTACCCGTTATCTTCAAGCCAGCGAATAATACCTATATGAGCCAGACCGCGAGCACCGCCGCTACCTAAAACCAGTGAAACCGTTTTTTTTGTATCCATCCCTTATTCCTTATGAACTTTTTCTCACTATAGCACGCTGCATCTACGGAAGGTCAATGGGAATCAAGGTGACATTTTGACTTGCACCCCGTAAAAATTTGGGCGAACCTGAGAGGCCTGTTTGCAAGACTTTTCGATAACGAACCATAAGACCTGGAAGCAACAATGACTGCCGACTTTTTTCCGACCTATCGCGGTCGCATGGAATATTTCTGCCTTGGCTGTGGCAAGCGCTACCCTACCGACGAACTGTACTACACCTGCCCTGAATGCGGTGGAGTATTTTTGCTTGAAAACCTCGCCTTCGATGAGTTGAAGCAAACCACCGGCCAGGAGTGGCGAAGCATATTTGATGCCCGCGCCGCCTCAAAGAAAACCGCCCTGCGCGGTATCTTCCGCTTCTACGAGCTGATGGCTCCTGTATTGGATGAAGAGGATATCGTGTACCTTGGTGAAGGCAACACGCCCATCGTTGAATCCAGCCCCGGCCTCAATGCAGCCACCGGCCTCTGCACCGCCTACAAAAATGACGGACAGAATCCGTCCGCGTCCTTCAAGGATCGCGGCATGGCGTGCGGCTTCTCCTATCTCAATGCACTTATCCGCAAAAACGGCTGGGATCAGATTCTGACCGTCTGCGCATCCACCGGCGACACTTCTGCCGCTGCTGCCCTGTATGCTTCCTATGTGGGCGGCGCTATCAAATCCGTTGTCATTCTGCCCCATGGCAAGGTCACCCCGGCCCAGCTCGCCCAGCCTCTTGGCTCCGGCGCGATCGTGCTGGAAGTCCCAGGTGTATTTGATGACTGCATGAAGGTTGTTGAACACCTCGCAGACAACTACCGCGTGGCCCTGCTCAACTCCAAGAATGCATGGCGCATCCTCGGCCAGGAATCCTACGCATTTGAGTGCGCCCAGTGGTTTGACTGGGACCTCAAGGATAAATGTATTTTCGTTCCAATCGGCAATGCCGGTAACATCACCGCCATCATGGCCGGTTTCCTGAAGCTCCACGAGTTGGGAATCATCCATGAGCTGCCCCGTATTTTCGGCGTTCAGTCCCATCATGCCGATCCGGTCTACCGCTACTACGCCGTCGACGATCCCAAGGAGCGTCAATACGAGCCGGTAGAAGTCACTGCCTCGGTTGCTCAGGCCGCCATGATCGGTAATCCGGTCTCATTCCCACGCGTACGTCACTTTGCCGAGAAGTTCGAAGCCATCGGCGGCAAGGGAGCATTCCAGGTTCTGCAGGTCACCGAGCAGCAGATCATGGACTCCATGATTCAGGCCAACATGAACGGCCATATCGCCTGTACTCAGGGCGGCGAGACCTTTGCCGGAGCCAAGCGCGCCAAGGAACTGGGTCTTGTTTCCGACAATGAAATGTGTGTACTCGACTCCACGGCCCACCAGCTCAAGTTCGTGGATTTCCAGACCATGTACTTTGACAATTCCTTCCCGGCTGAATTTGAAGTGACCCCGGACATGGCGCTTGCCAACAAGCCGGAATTGGTTATTACGCCGGAAGAGAAACAGTCTTTATCCGCCGATGAATACACCCGCACCACCGCTGAAAACGTCGTGGCCAAGCTGGGCCTTGAAAAGAAGTAGGTGGGAGTGTCGGTGTCGAAAAAGCAGCGTGCCGATCAATTACTGGCAGCGGCTGGTCTGGTTGAAAGCCGGGAGAAAGCCAAGCGACTGATCATGGCTGGAAAAGTCCACTATATGGACAAGGGCCAGAAGACGCCTGTCTCCAAACCGGGCCAGCAGTTTCCTGGCGATACGGAGTTTGTGGTCCCTGCGGATGATCGTTTCGTTTCCCGTGGTGCTTACAAAATCCTGACCGCCATCGAAACGTTCGGCGTGGACTTTGAGGGCAAGGTCGCACTTGATGCCGGGGCATCCACCGGCGGCTTTACCGACTGCATGTTGCAGCACGGCGCCCTGCGCGTCTATGCCGCTGATGTCGGGTATGGGCAGCTTCATGAGAAGCTCCGTCAGGACGAGCGGGTCATCAACCTGGAACGAACCAATGTTCGTCACGCCGAACCGGACCTGATCCCCGAAACCGTGGATGTGGTTGTGGCTGACGTATCGTTCATCTCCCTGACCAAGATTCTCCCGGCCTGCATGCAGTTTCTGAGGCCTGGGGGCGAATTGGTTGTCCTGATCAAGCCGCAATTTGAGCTTGGTCCCGGACTGACAGACAAAGGCGTTGTTCGCGATGACGCCTTGCGCCAACAGGCCATCGACATCGTAACCAACTTCTGCCGAGAGGAGTTGGACCTTATCATTGAGGGGGTCGTCCCTTCAAAGATACTGGGCCCCAAGGGCAATCAGGAATATCTGGCCTACATGAAACGCCTGCTGTAAACCATGCTGCAGGGACTCATCTATGCTGTCATTTCGGCCACAGCCTTTGGCGTGTTGGCGATATTGGTCAAAGTCGGCTATCAGGCAGGCCTGACCGGCAGCGAAATGATGCAGTACCGGTTCGGCATTGGTAGCATGATCCTTTTGGCCGTGTTGCTGATCAAGGATCGTTCCCTGTTGAGAATCCCCGGGCGAGGACTTTTCGGGTGTGCTTTCATCGGGATGGTGGTCTACTGGCTGCAAACCAGTTGTTTCGTCAATGCCCTGGCGACCATCCCCGCTTCCACTGCGGCACTGGTGCTGTATGTGCACCCGGTCACCGTGGCAATCCTCTCGGCCATCCTGCTGAAAATGACCATAGACCGTGTGCTCGGCTCATCGCTGGGACTGGTGATGATCGGCTGCTGTCTCGTCTTTTACGACGCATTTCTCAAGGCTGTGGATGGCACCGGTATGCTCTATGCCATTGGAGCCATGGCGTTTTTCTCCTGCTACCTCATACTGGTGCAGGTACTTCTCAAAGGGATACGTCCACTCACAGCAACTTTTTACGTAATGCTGTTCGCTTCCATCTCATTTTCGATTTCCGGCAACCCTTCTGCGTGGTTTGACCACAATTGGCATACCATGACCATCGCCCTGTCGCTGGGGGTTATCCCGGGCGCCATAGCAGTGACGTTTCTTTATATGGCCATTGAAAAAGTCGGTAGCGCGTACGCTTGCATATTTTCCTCCATTGAACCAATCGTCACCCTGCTGGGCGCCGCCTTTTTTCTGGAGGAAAACGTCGTACTACTGCAAGTAGGCGGATGTCTGCTGATCGTTGTTGGCATCGTCATCCCCAACATTCGCGCCCTTATCGTCAGCAGAAGACTCAAAGCCGCAGCTTAATCTTTAGAACGCTTGTCCATGAAGCGCCCCAGCAACTTGAGGTGAGCGCGTTCCTCTCTCGCGAGCAACTGCAATATGTCTTTGGTCTTGCTGTCCTGCGCACGGGCTGCGCACCGCAGATAATAATCAAGCGCCTGGGCCTCAATCATGGCAGCGACCTGAAGCACCCCTTCCTCTGTATCAAATGCTCCGGCGTACTCGTCGATGAATTCCTGAATGACAACCCCACCCTCGGCCGCTTCGCCAATGGTCTTGAGCGCCTGTTCTTCAAACGGCTCGCGTGGTGCGCCGCCCTCAACAAGTCGTTTGTAGAGCGTATACAGGGTGTCTTTGTGTTTATCCTCGAAACCGGCCAGTTCGTCGAACAGCTCAATACGATCCTTCGACTGAGCCTTTGACTTCTCGTCCAGATAGAACTGTTGTAGAGCGTGTTCCATGGCATAGGATTTCAGGACCATCTCGACCGTCGTTTCCTTGCCGTCAAACTCGATCATGCCCAGTTCCATAGGTCCGAATGCAACATCACCATTCCATCCCATGGCACCATCGACCAGATTGATGACCTTCGGGTAGTCCTGTCCTTCCAGAAGCGACGCCGCAGCCATGGATCGTCCGCCAACCGCACAGTAAACAAGGACAGGCTTGTCCGATTCAATCTCATTCATCCGATCCGGCAATTCAGGCAGAGGTATGTGCCGCGCACCGGGAAGATGGAACTCCTCATATTCCCAGTCCTGCCGGACATCAAGCAAAGTGAATGAATCGGGCTTGTTGTCATTTACAAACTGACGAGCCTCGTCACTGTTCATCATCTGCACCGAACTGGACATGCACACCTCAAGAATTACTGGTTTCAAAAGATGTATCCTACGACAGGAGACAATTCTGCGTCAATATCTTGGAGTATTATTAGAGCGAAGACAAAACCAAAGCGAAAGAAACGACTGCTACCGCTACAGTGTCCTGCCTATTCCATGCGAAATCAGGCTGCCAAGCATCACCATTTTCCAAACCACGACAAGCGACTGCAAGGGTCTGATTCCATGTTTTCTGCCCCAGTGCACGGAGCACCGCCTGGGGGATCAGCACCATTTTCCGGAAAAACCCACAATCAGGACAACGAACCGACAGCGTCTGTTTGACCTGATTCATAGTGGAAAGACAAAGTGGAAGGAAATGAACCATGAGAGCAAGAGAAAGGGCAACTTTCCATGCCCGCTCCCTGCCCAGAAAGGGGCGAAGAGCCCATGAGACAGCAAGCCCCAATGAACGAGCCGATGTGGATAAGGCGAGTGAGAGTCCCAACAACAACAGCGCCGAAAGGCGTACACCAAGCAATAAAGAGTCACCGACTACAGTTCCAATTGGTAATCCGGTCATGGCATCGAGCAGAAACTTCATGCCGCACCAGAAAACAACAAAACCGAACAAACTAAATATCATTTTACTGCCAAGAGGCTGAGCCAGAGAAAGCGCCCACACCATCGGCAGCAAGACAGCTCCCCAACTGCCCACAGCCAGCGGGTGCATTGCCCACAGGAGCGGACCAAGCACCAAAGCCGCTCCCATTTTCAAACGGGGATCAAGCGCTCGTGCTGAAGCTGCCACACGCTGTAGCATCACTTACCGCCATCCCATGGTACTATCCCCAGCCCGGAGCTCCAAGAGCTGGGCGGGCGCACACCATGCTCACGGACACGATCAAGGACCTGCTCAGGTGGCCCGGAAGCGACCAGACGTCCGTGATCCAGTAAAGCGAGTTCATCGACGAGATCGACCAGACATTCCAAATCGTGCGATGAAATCATTTGCGTCAGGCCAGCCTTTTTGTTTTCGACTATCATGGCCCGCATTTCCCGCATGCCCGAATAATCCAGCCCGCTGAATGGTTCATCAAGCAAAAGGACTTCGGGATCGTCAAGTAATGCCGCGGCAAGGCAGACTTTTCGCTTCATTCCCCATGACAAAGTCTGGACAGGGCGTTCCCATGCCTCGATCAAGTCAAATCGTGTAGCCATCGCGCGGGCCAGACTCTCTGCATCTGCATTCCGTGTCCGACCAAGCAACAGATCCTCTTCGACTGTTGCTCCAAGTATCTGCAAGTCGGCATCCTGCATGACCATGCGACAGATCGAGCGAATACGCTTCTCATCTCCCGGGCTCTTCACTCCACCAACATGGAGCGTCCCATTCTCCGGAGAGAACAATCCAGACACGAGCGAGAGCAGCGTAGATTTGCCGCTACCGTTAGCTCCGACCAGCCCGATAAGTTTGCCACGTTCCACGTGCATCGAAATGTCGGACAGAACCGTTCCACCGCTGGGGTATGTGTAATCGACGTTTGTAAGCCTTATCATGAGTATTCCTTATGTTGGCAACTCCACCACTTTCCATCACAGGCCGACTAACTGTCAACACACCAGACCAGGCAATGGTAGTCTCCCACAAAGAGTTCGCCATAAAAAAAGCCCCTGCCGAAGCAGGGGCTTTGTCATCATATGCGCAATAAACTAGAACTGGTATCCGCCGGAAAGGCTGAAGATGGTGGTGGAACCGTTCTTGAAGTCATAGCTGTAGGTGGCACCGTCATTAGCGTCATAGGATATTCCGTGACGTTCTTTGGTAACGATGTACATACCGGCTGCATCAACAAACCAGTGATCACCCTTGAAGCCGAGGCCGAGGGAGAACAGGTTTCTGTCGTTGGCAGGCAACATGACGGATGCATGTTCGTGGCGAGTCGGGGTCTGGTCGTAGACGTAACCACCGCGAACAGCGAACATGTCGTTCAGCCAGTACTCAGCACCAAGCTGGAAGCGCCAGGTGTTCTTGTAGTAGAAGTCGGTCTCGCTATCGGGGTAAAATGGAGAGTCAGCATAGTCAAACTTCATTCTGTCGAAGTATTCCCAGCGGGTGTGGACTACAGAGAACTCAACGGTCAGGTCATCAGTTGGGCGGTAGCCAAGACCCAGATTGTAGCTGGACGGGAAGGTAGCGGAGACTTTCACGTGTTCGTTTCCTACCACATCGTTACTTACATCGCCATAACCGGCGAAGTCAGTAGGAGTACGGTACTGAAAACCAACGTTCCACTGATCATTGAACTTATAATCCAGGGCGATGTTACCACCGACAGAGGTGCCTTCAACCTCGATAGAGGCAGTGCTTCCCCCAAAAGGCGCAACAGCACGGTCCAACTTCATGGAGCCCTGCATGACTTCAACGCCGAAAGCAAAAGAAAAGTTGTCATTCACTTTGAACGCGAGGCTCGGGTTCATGGAGTAGGACTCAAGAAGCACTTCCTGCAACAGAAAGCGTCCGCCCCAGTCATCGTCGTAGCGCATGCCCAGACCATAACGGGTGAACACGCCGACACCGGCGGTGACACGATCGGTGATGGGCTGCACATAGTAGGCATGGGGAACCATGAATGTCTGGCTTTCCGTGGTATTGTTACCTACAGCGCCAAGACCACCACCATTATCGGTGATGTTGACATCGATCTGCGGAGTAATAGCCGCCACACCAGTCATGACCTGTGCGCTATCGAACTGGGTCATAAGGGCCGGGTTGTATGCAACAACCGAAGCATCGGTACCGGTGGCGATATTCGCTGTACCCATACCAATGGAGCGAGAACCCCACTCATAGAGAGCGAAGCCGCCTGCATGAGCCGTGGAAGCCAGCAGGCAAATAAAAAGACTACAGTAAACTAGAACGGATGCACGTTTCATCCTTCCCCCTTGGCGATTGCCGCTCGTAATGCGACAATGGTCTGTTCAGTGACGCCGACACTCCCAGATAGTCGACAGACATGCATCCGTCCTGGCGGCACCGAGGTTTAACGTTTCAATTGCACAAACGCCGAACCTATAACCAAAAGATGACATTGTGTAAATATGGTAACATACAAAAAGAATGTTAAAACAGCGGTTTAAACCACTTGTTTGAATCCGGCGTTTGAACGGCACACTTCTGGCAAATCATTACGCCATGGGAATATTTTTCCTTATATCCAAGGGGGACAAATGCTGCCGCGACTCGACATAAAAGAAAAGAATTTCCACGGAATACTCGCTGTAGGGGGAATTGCCGGCATCATTGAGGGAAGCATCCGCTACGGGTTCACCCTGCACACCGCGTTTCCGGGCATGATGCTCACACTTGTCAGTGCCTTTTTGGGTGCTTTTACCGGATTCTTTTTAAAGGATTTATTTCGCACATGGTCCGGCAAGCCACCCTACCGGGGCATTAACAATGATGGATGGATGATGGGCGCTTTCCTCGGCACGCTTCTGGGGACAATCATCCAGACAGCCAACAGCGCGGACGGGGCCAACCTTGTCATCGGGTCCATGACGGGCGCATTCATCGGCGCCATGGCCGGCGCATTCCCCGATGAATTCATCACCCCCATACTCGAAATGATGCAGGCCAATCGAAAAAAGCCCACAAAAAAAGCCCCGCGCTAACACGGGGCTTCATAAGTCATTCTACCTAAATGGTTACTGCATTTTCACCCAAATAACCGCGCCGAGTTCCAGTTCACGGCCATTATAAGGCTCACTGTCGGCATTGAGACCGGCAAATCCCCACCACCCTTTCCAGGGACAGACAAAAGTGAATACGCCGTTACCGTCAGCAATCACTTCCTGTGTGATCATACGATCGGCCGGAGCCTGCTTATCACCTTTCTCATTATAGTATTCGACTTCCACGCGAGTATACGGTGCAGGCTTGCCATCCAGCATGACGATCCCCTGAAAGACGTTGCCCGCATAGTTGCCAAAAGGACGCGTCAGAGGGACGATTTCCGTCTTGAGGCCAAGGGGCTGATTCCAGTTTTCGCCTTCACCGAAACCATCGATCACGACTTTGGTGATATGACGAATGTAATTATTTTCGGCATCTTCCTTGTACGGAACCGGATCAAACACGAACGTGTAAAGGCCGGGAGCGCGAGGCGTAAAAGTCGTTTCCCATGCAGTGTGTCCCATGACTTTGGTCTGCTTCAGCGTGCCCAGAAGGTCGGTTTTATCTTCATTGTTGGCGACCACAAAAAATTCGGCCGGCTTCTCCAACTCCATTCCGACCATCTCGAAAGGATGAGAAAAAGAAAGAGTCATGTTAACAGAACGCTTGTCCTGATCCATGCCATCCGTGTCGGGAATCAACATGCCAAAATGCGCCCAGGCTGTACCTGCACCCAGTGTCAGAACCATGATCAAAGCCATCAGAATCCGCTTGCCAGTCATACGTACCTCACTCACTTGAACAGTCACAAATTTCACTTTCTAACACGATTGATGCATACTAGAAAGAAAATCGTAACACATGTCAAGCAGAGAATATGGTTTTATAGCACACCTATGCAGTAGGATTTACTGATTGTCCGGCTTGGACCATCGTCTGGCAAGAGAGACACCGGATATATTGTGCCAGAGCGAAAACAAGGCGCCGGGAAGGGCTGAGGCAGCGCCGAAGTACTTGACGGCAAGGGCCACACCAAGACCGGAGTTCTGCATTCCCACTTCAATGGCAATGGTGCGTGCATCCTGCTTGGAACAACGAGCCAGACGAGCGAGCCCGTATCCCGACGCGAGGCCGATAGCATTGTGCACAGCTACAGCAAGCAGCACGAGCAGCGGGAAAGCCAGCAGGGTTTGCTGGTTCAACCCAATGATGCAGGCAATGAGTAACGCAATGACAATGATGGATACCGAGGGGAAGAAGCGGATTACCGGATCGAGCTTACGCCGCAGCAGACGACGAAGAATCAGCCCGTCCACCAACGGGAATACGACGATCCAGAATACGGACTCAACCATGCCCCAAAAGTCGATGTGAATCTGTTTTTCGAGCACCATATATATGATGGTAGGAGTCAAGACCGGGGCGACACAGGTTGAAGCAAGGGTCAGCGTGACCGAAAGCGGTACATTGGCCTTGGCAAGATAAGCGATAACATTGGACGCAGTCCCTCCGGGGCAAGCCCCCACCACAACCATGCCGATCAGCACGGCCGGCGGCAGCCCAAAGGCAAATGATATGGCTACGGCCGCCAACGGCATCACTATGTATTGCACGGCCATACCGAGCAGCACAACCGGCCATTTGCGCAGTATCTCCCTGAAATCTCCGAACTCAAGGGTCAATCCCATGCCGAACATGATCACGCCCAGTCCAAGCGGGATGTGTGGCTTGATCCATGTAAAGGATGGCGGATACGCCAATGCCACAGAGCAAAGGAGTATCGTGATCAAAAGAAACTGTTTTTCGATGAACCGGGGGATCGCGTCAATTTGCATGCCGCATTGGGTGTATTAAAACCGTGTGCATGTCAATGATGATCTCGGCTGAAACTATCTGCACCGGAAGGTTGACGAAGTCGAACGAAAGCTGTAGGAACAATCTTCTCATTTGGAGGGAAGCCGGGCGGCGGTAGCGTCGAAAACCCCGTCAGGTCCGAGAGGAAGCAGCGGTATCGGTTGCTATCGGGTGTCCGGTTTCCACTCAAAGGCGCGTTCTACGGAACGCGCCTTTTTTATTGCTTTCGAGACAAACACTCAGCAAGGCCTCGCAGTCACTCACGCTGCCTGTTCTGCCATTCGGCAAAACGACACACGCTCGTCATCCCCGCCAATTATCGCGATATAATCCCCTGCCATCAAATTGTAATTGGCATCGGGATTGGTTCGCAACTCGCCGTTTCGGACAACACCCACGATGGAAGCGCCCGTAATCATACGGACATTGCTTTCGCCGATGGAGCGATTAACCAGCGGGCTGTCGGCAGCCAGCGTCACCCACTGCAAGTCGAACTGACGCTCGGCGCTACGAAGCTGTGAAAGCTCCCGGCATTCGTTATTCTCGTCGCACAGAACTGAGTACAACTCCTGGCGCACATTCTCGATATGGCGCTGCACTTCCATAGCCGACATATCCAGATTGATAAGTGACTGGCGCGCTATTTCGAGGCTTCCCTCCAGCTCGGGCAGCACGGCATCGGAAACACCCAGTTCCTTCATGGTCTTGAACTCTTCATAACACGATGACCGGGCCACGATTTTCAGACTCTCATTCATTTTCCTGACCAGCTTGATTATGGATCGTGTCGTGACATAATCGGGTATCGCCACTACGACGAGCGCTGCCGAGTGAATCCCGGCTGCCTCCAGCACGATCTCCTGACCGGCGTCACCATATATAACAGTCAACCCGGAAGACTTGGCCTGCTCGAAACGTCGCTGATCATATTCGACAATCACATGCGGTTTTCCAAGTCGCTTCATGATCTGCCCTACCTGTACCCCTATCTGTCCGCCTCCAAGGATGACGACATGCTCGCCCAGTCCTTCATCGGGGATGTTGGTCGATTCAAGCTTTTCGTGCACGAACAGACGCCGTCTGAGTCGATACAGTCGTGCTGTCTGCCCGGAAATGATCGGCGTCAATGCCATGGAGAGAATGGCAACCGTCAGGACCAACGAATACAGATCATTGGAAATCGAGCCGGTAGAGACACCCATTCGGGCCAGAACAAAGGCGAATTCACCCACCTGAAACAAACCCAGACCAACGGCCAGCGGGACAACGTTCCGGTACTTGAAGAAAGCCGAGACCACGGCAAAGATGACTCCCTTGCCCACGCAGACGATCAGCAGCAGCCACAGAACGTTGGAGAAGTTGTCCACGAGGAATCGCGGATCAAACAACATGCCGACCGAGGAGAAGAACAGCAGGCCGAAGATATCGCGCAAGGGGATGATATCATTGAGCGCCTGATGGCCGTAGTCCGACTCACTGAGCACCATACCGGCAACAAACGCGCCAAATGCGAAAGAGAGGCCGACAAGGTAGGTCAGATAGCCCACACCCAATCCAATGGCGACAATGGCGAGCAGAAAGAGCTCACGGGACCCGAACCGCGCAATACGCGTCATGATCCACGGCAGGAGTCGCGTTCCAAGGACGATCATAGCGGTCAGAAAACCCACTGCCTTGAGCGCGGCAAAGCCCAGCTTGGGCAGTCCAACAACCGGGTCGTTCAATTCCGGCAGCGCAATCATCAGCGGAACCACGGCCAGGTCCTGAACGATGAGCATGCCGATCATGACCTTGCTCGAAAGCGTACCCATCCACCCCTGATTCATCAGGGTTTTGAGGATGACCATGGTACTCGAAAACGAGAGGAGCGCCCCGAGCCAAATGGACGATTTCCAATCCAGCCCCATGAGTTGTCCGGCCCCATACCCTAGTAGTATGGTCAGCAACATCTGCAACGGGGTACCTATCAGCGCAATCTTTTTGACCGGTTTCAAGTCCTTGAGCGAAAACTCCAAGCCCAGGGCAAAGAGCAGCAAGGCGATACCGATCTCGGCCAACAGTTCAATTTCATGAACTCCTGCTACCGTATATCCGCCGGTATGCGGTCCAAGCAGAACACCGGCCAGAATATACCCGAGAATGAGCGGCTGTCCCAACCGCTGCACAAGCAGGCCGGCAAAAAAAGCGAAGACGACTATGAGGATGATATCGGTTGCAATACCCATGATGGTCCCTTGGTTTCAGAGGTCTGGGGTCATTCCCGCCCCCTGCAGTTAAATGCGTTCCTTACAAAGCATTTGATAAAGGCCTTGGCAGTATCTCTCCACCAAGGCCTTTCGTGCCTATATACTCACTGAGGGTGAGTTGTCTTATCGTTCGTTGAACCAGAGAATGGCGAAGAAGACAGCCATGACAGCTACCATCTTCGACCCATAGAGCAGTTGGTCCTTCAACGACATTTTCTTGGGAGTGTAATCGATTTCCGCTTCAGCCACAGCCACATTATCGGCTTTTACCGCCGTAGAATCGTGATTGGTCATACTGACCTCCGTTGTACGAAAGGAATTACGCACACCGCCGGCAGCTTGCTGCCCGGGTGACATTAGTAAGGAATTTCCTATTATATCGTGTACAAAGGAGGAGCACGAGCGGGTTTGGCTCCCGGCTCATATTGTATATCAGGACGCTGGGAAAAACCACTGAAACCGGAAGAAACCGTGCGGATGACCTTGATCTGAATATCGGCCAGACTGAGCGCTGCCCCCGTATCTCTCAATCCGGGTTTGCCACTGCTTCGCGACGGCGGCTCGGCAATGCTCTCGGTGAACTCCGCGAATTCGGCAACAAGAATATCCGAGAAAGCGGCCCCATTCAGAGACACCTTCTTCGCATAACCGCAGCCAACCATTGTTGCCGGTAAATACACCGCCAACAAAAGAAGCACGAGAAGCTGCGATATGGTAGAATTATGCTTGTTCACCGGAGTCGACCATTCATTGAAAATCGAGTTAAGAACCGAAACCGCCACTCATCTTCCCAAATAAAGGAAGTACAACGCACAGGCTCAGTCAGATCAAAGAATGGATACGCACTCCGCACGCTTTGTCAACAAGGAAGAACGACACTAATATTCGAGCCCGCGCAGAAATGCCTCTTGCCCTCACCATCTCAGTCCTGGCCCCACTATCAGCACAATAAAAAAGGCTTGCAGCATTTGCTGCAAGCCTTTGTATTATCGTGGCGGAGAGGAGAGGATTTGAACCTCCGATCGAGTTACCCCGATACACGCTTTCCAGGCGTGCTCCTTAAGCCGGACTCGGACACCTCTCCGCGTTGAGAGGCAGTAACTAACTAAATTGCCGGAGCTTGGCAAGTAAAAAATTACAGAAAAATTATCTAATTGTTACAGAGGGAGTTGCAGACTACCCCGGAACTCATCCAGGCTGCCGGCTCCCACCTCTTTCAGAAGGGCTTCGACCTCATCCACCAGAGTGAACGCGAAGTCCGGGCGGAGGAAGTTGGCCGTACCGACCTGAACAGCCTGCGCGCCGACCAGCAGGAATTCCAGCGCATCTTCGGCAGAGGCAATGCCCCCGATTCCGACGACCGGAACATCCACGGCCTGCACCACCTGATACACACAGCGAAGAGCCACTGGCTTGATGGCCGGGCCGGAAAGGCCGGCAATGACATTGGCGATACGAGGCTTGCGATTGTAAATATCCACTGCCATGCCCGAAAGCGTATTGATGAGCGACAGGGAGTCGGCTCCGCCATCCACGGCAGCTTTGGCGCAGGTAACGATATCCGTGACGTTGGGAGACAGCTTGACCATGACATGCTTGTCTCCGGCGCGCTTCTTGACGGCCTCGGTCACCTTGCCGATCTGGGCCGGGTCCTGCCCGAAAGCGATGCCCCCTTCCTTGACGTTGGGACAGGAGACATTGACCTCCAGAGCGGCCACACCGTCTTCGGCGGCAAGCACTGCTGCCAGCTCACCGAACTCCTCCGCATCGCACGCGTACAGATTGGCGATGACAGCCACATCCATTCGCTTGAGAGCGGGCAACGCCTGTGTGATGAAATTTTCCACGCCCGGATTCTGGATGCCAATGGCGTTCAGCATGCCGCAGGGCGTTTCGGCAATGCGCGGCATGGGGTTGCCTTCGCGGGGCTTGAGAGACAATCCTTTTGCGACAATGGCCCCGAGCTTGCTCAGATCGCCGTAGGCGGCAAACTCCAATCCAAACCCAAAGGTACCGGATGCGGTCATGATGGGGTTCTTGATATCCAGACCGCCGAAAGAAACGTTCATATCCATTGGGAAAAGCTCCTACAGCTCGATGTTGCTGGTCCAGAAAACAGGCCCTTTGGTACACACCTGCACATGGTGCCCCTTGCCGTCCTTGCTTACGCAGCCAAGACAGGCACCGACACCACAGGCCATCCGATTCTCCAGCGACACCTGCGCCCGAGCGCCGAAATCCTGGGCAAAACGCTTAACCGTCCGCATGAAGGGAGTCGGACCGCAGGAGAGGATCAAACCGTCTTTTTCAGCGTATTCCTTGATCAGGGAGCGCATGGTCTCGATAATCCCGTCCAGATCTTCGGGCTTTTCCTCAATCATACACTGCCCGCTAACCTGCTCAGAAAGCTGACCGAACGGATAACATTCCAGCGGCAACCGATGGGCGAGAAAAAGATTCAGGTTTTCCGGGTTCGGATGGGACTCGACATAACCGCGAAAAGGTGCGATTCCGATACCGCCGGCCAAAAGGAGAGTCGGCGTATCCGGCTCCACGGCAAAAGAGTTGCCAAGCGGGCCCCAAATGGTAACACTATCACCGGGCTTCATGGTCGCCAGACGGGATGTACCCCGCCCTACCTTCTGCATGAAGAGGGTCAAGGTATCCCCATCGGCGGACGAGATGGAGAACGGACGAGCCCAGAGCATATCAAGTTCCCAACCCGTCGGACGGATCATGACGAACTGGCCTGGCTTCCAGCCGCTCCAGTCGGGATACTCCAACCGAATCTCAAAAAATTCATCTGGTCTTTTTAATTGACCAACCGGGGACACTTCCAATACTTTTACAGTCCGGCAATTCCTCAAGGACATAAATAAACCCTTATGAGCAAAAAACACATACCTGAAATCATGGCCCCTGCGGGGGACACGCAATCCTATTTAGCGGCGGTGGCTGCGGGCGCGGATGCCGTTTATGTCGGCCTCAAGCATTTTTCTGCCCGCATGCAGGCCACCAACTTCTCTATCAGCGAGCTGGCGCAACTGGCAAGCCTCGGTCGCGACCGCGGCACCAAGACCTATGTTGCCATGAACACATTGGTCAAGCCCAATGATGTGGAATCCGCAGGCAGGCTGATCGACCGACTGGGCCAGACCGTCAAACCCTTTGCGATCATCGTGCAGGATTTGGCCATGGTCGAGCTGGCACGGCAGGTCGGTTTCAAGGGAGAAGTCCATCTTTCCACCCTTGCCAACCTCAGCCATCCAAGCGGCCTTGAAACCATCCGCAAGCTGGGCGTGAACCGCGTGGTTGTTCCCCGCGAGCTGAATCTGGATGAAGTCAAGATGATGGCCGACGCCTGCCCCAAGGATCTCGATCTGGAGATTTTCGTGCATGGTGCGTTGTGCCACTGCGTTTCCGGCCGCTGCTACTGGTCCAGCTATCTTGGCGGCAAATCCGGTCTGCGCGGACGATGTGTACAACCCTGTCGCCGTCTGTACAAGCAGGACAAGAACCACGCGCAACGGCTGTTCTCCTGCTCCGACCTCTCCCTCGATGTTCTGACCAAGCCCCTTCTTGATATCCCCAAGGTTGCGGCGTGGAAGATCGAAGGACGAAAAAAAGGCCCCCACTACGTGTATTACACCGTGCGTGCCTACCAGATGCTGCGGGACAACCCCAAGGATGCCCAGGCCAAGAAGACCGCCGTGGAACTGCTGGAGCAGGCCCTTGGCCGTCCGACGAGCCACTCGACATTTTTACCCCAACGCCCTTTCCAGCCCATCACACCAGGCGAGGAAACCGGTTCGGGACGCCTCGTCGGCGAAATAAAGCGGGATCAGAAAAAGCTGTATTTTCAGCCGAGAGAACCGCTCCATCCGGGTGATGCCATACGTATCGGCTATGAAGATCTGCCGGGACACCGGACCCTTTTCATTCGCCGCCGAGTACCAAAGCGCGGACGCATGGATATCCCTTTCTCCAAAAAGCCCGGGAACAACCACATCCCCTCCGGCACCAAGGTCTTTCTTGTGGATCGACGCGAGCCGGAATTGATGAAGCAGATCAAGGAACTGCAAGGTGAGTTGGAATTCTTCCCTGCTCCCAAGAGCAAGGAGTCGACATTTACTCCCAAGTGGCCGAAAACCGCGGCCCGCTCCAAGATCAAGCCCGAAATGGTCACGCTGTACCGTACGCCGCCTCGCGGACGCACATACGGCAAGGTCGCCTTCTGGCTTGAACGCCCGACCATCGGCAAGACCCCGCAGGCACAGGTGGGACGCTCCCAGTGGTGGCTTCCGCCCGTCATCTGGCCCGATGAAGACAAACGCTATCGTTCACTGATCCGTGAGGCCGTCAAGAAAGGCGCTCGCGAGTTTGTCATCAACGCTCCATGGCAGGCTGCGTACTTTGAGGATCGAAAGAACGTGAAGCTGGTGGCCGGACCGTTCTGCAACGCGTCCAACCGCCTCGCTCTCAATGTCCTCAAGGATCTGGGATGCTCGTCTGCGATCATCGCACCGGAACTCCCAGAAGAAGACATCCTGGCTCTTGCCCAGAATCCGCCGATCCCGCTGGGTATTGTCACCAAGGGATTATGGCCCTTCGGCATCGCACGATTCCTCTCGGATTCCGTCAATATGGAAGAGTCCATCAAGTCGCCGATGAACGAAGTGTTGTTCGTCCGAAAACACGGTCAGAACAACTGGCTCTACCCCGGCTGGGAGCTGGACCTTGTGGGCGAGCGCCGCACGCTGGAGCGGGTAGGTTTCAGAAGCTTCATCACCATGAAGGAAGAGTGGCCACGAAACGTGCCACGCCCGAAACGCACCAGTACATTCAACTGGAAGCTGAAGCTCTTGTAGAACAAGAGCTAACGACAAAACAACAAAAGGGCCACCTGCTGACAGGTGGCCCTTTTTCATGCAATGAAATTCGGTCCATTATTTGAAGGTCTTGCGACTCCACCCAAGCAGGTGCCGGTCAATGGAACCGAAAGAGATATAGGCGCGTTCGGGTACTACACCGAGAGCCTGCTGTATCACCACAGCCAAGGCTGCGGAGAACTCTTCGGTACGATCTTCCGGCAGACCGATGGAGTCCAGTGTCACAAATGCAGCCGGGCTGTCCTCACCGCCGAACAGCATGGTTTTGTCATGCTCAACGATGGTCAGGACATAGGACTCGGGCTTGCCCAGCATATCAGCCACAACAGAAGAAAAATGCTGAGCTGTTTTTACAGGCTCATCCAGCGAAACGTTGGTTTCCACTTTGATCAGCGGCATGCAGCCTCCCTATAGCGTGATGGTTCCTTTCATGTACGTCACGGCCTGTCCGGCGATCTTCACCCTGTCGCCCAGGTTGGCACATTCCAGAACACCACCTCGTCGGGATGCCTGATACGCAATCAGGGAATCTTTACCCAAGCGGGCAGCCCAGTAGGGAACGAGCGTGCAGTGGGCTGATCCAGTAACCGGATCTTCCAGAATGCCCTCTTCAGGCACAAAGGTGCGGGAAACAAAGTCGTAATCGAGGCCCGGAGCCGTGCAGATCATACATACACCATCGAGCTGAACAACCTTGGCGAAATCAGGTTTAAGGTCACGAACAGTCTGCTCATCCTCAAACACGGCCATCATGTCGCGTTTGCCCATGAACAGTAAATCAGGACGAACACCGAGGGCATCGGACACCCGCTCGGTCACCTGTATTTCTCGCACGCCCCATGCCGGGAAATCCATGGAGTATCGTCCGTTGTCACGGTCCACGAAAAGACGGCCGCTTTGGGTCTCAAAGACAACGGCCTGATCGGTGTAATCCAGAAACTCGTAGATGACATGGGCGCTTGCCAAGGTGGCATGACCACACAGGTCGACTTCGGTTTCCGGCGTGAACCAGCGCAATTCGAAGTACTCGCCTTTGCGGACGAAGAAAGCGGTCTCTGACAGATTGTTCTCTTCAGCGATATGCTGCATCAACTCGTCGGACAGCCACTCATACAAGGGGATAACCGCTGCAGGATTGCCGCTGAAAACCTCTTCGGCGAATGCGTCCACCTGATAGATTTCCAGTTCCATGGTTCCCCCTTGTGTTAAAATGTCTGCTTGAACAAGTCGTCAGCCGATGCGGGAACATCCTGACCGCTGGAAGTATCCGGCGCCATTTCCGTGGGCTCAGTTCCTGCCTTGAACGGAAGGAAGTAGTCACGCTTGGAGCTTGGCGATGCCAGCTTGCCGGAGTCCCCATCTACACGGACCATAACAATTCCCGGAGGCTGGGGGAAGTCTTCGTACGGATAATCATCTTCCACCGCTTTGCGGTACATGACCCAGATGGGGCTGGCCGCACGGGAACCGGTCTCCCATTTACCCATGGGTGTAAGCTGATCAAAGCCAACAAATACACCGGTGAGGAGGTAGGGAGAATAGCCCATATACCAGGCATCCTGCTCCATGTTGGACGTGCCGGTCTTACCCGCCACAGGTCTTCCGAGGACCTTGGCCCGCCAGCCGGTACCATTCTGGACAACGTGTTTCATGAGCGTCGCCATGATGTATGCGGTCTGCGGACTGATGGCATCAACAGTCTCGGGCTCGGACTTATACATTTCTTCGCCCCACGCCGACTTGACGGACAGCACGGTGCGCGGCTTGATGTAGGAACCGTCGCGAGCAAAGGCCGTGTAGGCTTCACAGAGATTGTAGAGTGTCACAACACCCGAACCGAGAGCCACGGACAAATCTTCCGGAAAATCAGCTTCCAGACCCAACGCCTTGGCTCGGTCAATGATCCGCCTGATGCCGATCTTCTGCGCCACACGAATGGTGACGAGGTTCTTGGATTTGACAAGGGCCGTACGGAGCAACGTCGGCCCTTCGTAGGTGCCTTCAAAGTTCTCGGGACGCCACAGTTTACCCTTTTCATCATCGGCGTAAACAATCGGCGCATCGAGCAACATGCTTGCAGGAGTCAAGCCGCTGTCTATGGCTGTGGAATACACCACAGGCTTGAAAGCGGAACCGGGCTGGCGCTTGGCCTGAGTGGCGCGGTTGAACTGACTTTTATGGAACGAATAGCCACCGACTAGGGCTACCACTTCACCGTTTTTCGGCTCTACAGAAACCAGCGCTCCTTCGACTTCGGGCATCCGCTCAAGGTCGAGAACCCACGTGCCTTCGGGTTTCTCGGGAGACTTGTCCACCGTGGCCCATACAACATCACCCTTTTTGAGAATCTTGCGGGCATCAGTCGGGTTGGGCACATCTTCGTGGCTTTTCTTGATATCCGGCTCGCGAACCCACCAGAGATTCTTGATGGGAATAATACCCTTGAACTTACCAAACCGGACATAAACAGTATCTTTCTGGACCTTGTCCACATACGCTTTAAACGGATCGGACTTTTCCAGTAAATTTTCCGTATCCTGCGGCCCTTCTTCCAAAATGATGGCGGCATCGGCCGGGCTGACATTGGCCTCCGGTCCGGTCCAACCACGGCGCTTGGCGGAATTGAGCAAGCCACGTCGCACAGACTTCTCGGCTGCTTCCTGATGTTTGAGATCACAGGGAGTCGTGACAGTCAGACCGGCGTGATACACGGCCTCTTCGCCAAACTCTTCGATGAGCCAGCGACGTACTTCTTCGAGATAGTACGCCCCAACACCCCAGGACGGATCAGGCATGGCCTTGAGCTCAATCTCCTCAGCCATGGCTTCCTCATATTGCTCCGGGGTGATCCATTGCAAATTGCGCAACTGCTGTAATACGTAGCGCTGACGAAGCTTGGCCTGCTCCCAGTTACGGTAGGGATTGTAACGGCTGGGAGCCTGAGGCAAACCGGCCAGCATGGCGGATTCAGCAATGGTCAGGTCCTTGGCATGCTTGGCAAAATAGGAACGGGCAGCAGCCTCAATTCCATAGGAACGGGCGCCCAGATAAATCTGATTGAGATAGATGGTGAGGATTTCATCCTTGGTCAGATAATTCTCCAACCGGAAGGCAAGGATGGCCTCTTTGAGCTTGCGTCGGTAGCTCCGCTCAGAAGTCAGGAGCAGGCGCTTGATGATCTGCTGCGTGATGGTGGAGCCGCCCTGCTTGGTGCGTCCAGCCTTGACGTTGGCAACAAAAGCGCGGGCAATAGCGGTGATATCAACACCGTCGTGCTCGTAAAAGCTTGCATCTTCCGCTGCGAGAAATGCTTTTGGCGCCCACTCGGACATCTGATCGAGGGTGACCAGAAAACGCTTTTCCTTATAGAAATACCCGAGGACCTGATTGTCCTTGGCATAAACAGTGGTAACCAGCGACGGATTATAGTCGGTAATGTTCTTGAATCCGGGTAAATCCTTGGAAGCCCATTGATACAGGCCTATGGCACCGCCAACACCGAGCACCACACAGACAAGAAACACCACAAGCAGAATTTTCAATATTTTCATAGATATTAGAAACCTTTGTTAACCTTGCACGCCCCTTTGGTCGGCGGCAGCCCCCATACCAGACGCAATCGTCCGTACAGGTCTTTCACATCGGCTTTATTCATGTCCAACGAACGCAGCATCCGAATGAGCGTCCGTTCCTCCCGTCTGGCCAGACAGATGGGAGAATCAAAAAATATGACATCACAGCCGACCATCCAGAAAGGAAACAGGCGGCAGTAATACGGGCGGGCTTCCTTGGGAATCTCGCACCCTTCCGGACCGAGAAAACGACAGGCGCCCATGGTGTCCACGGCAAGACGAAAATGCTCTTTTCCTTCAGGAAACAGCTCGCGAACCAGTTCTTCCTCACCGGGAAACAACCGGCATACGTAGTCCACAAATGCCTTGGAATTGGGTGACAGGACAAAACCGCCGGTATGCGGCACGTGCTCCTGAATCCGCTCTTTCTCTATCTGTGAGAGCGGGAAGCAGAATTCCTCCTGACCGGTGGCAATGCGGCAGCACGTGGGGCCTTGTAAGGAACACCGTCTGCAAACATCGCTATCGCCCACTTGGGTCAGAGTCATGAATTCTCCCGCCACAAGGCGACTTATTTGGCCGGGCCGGAACCGGAAAAACGCAGAGCACCCTTGCCCAGCAGGTCATGCAGGTGGACCATTCCCACCAGTGCGCCATCATCATTGACCACAGGCAGAACTGTTATCTCATTCTGCTCCATCACATCAAGGACGTGAGCCGAAGATTCACCAACCGTAGCCCGCTTCGGGCCTCGGGTCATGACTTCCGCCACCGGACGGGTCAGGTCAAAGGGACCACAGCACACCTCACGGCGAACATCACCATCAGTGAATACGCCCTCAAGCAGGCCGTTTTTATCAATAATGCCCACGAGACCAAGGCCTCCGGCATTCAAAATTTCCAATGCATCTTTCAACGAAGCATCCACGCTGACCGTCGGCAGATTGTCGCGGTGCATGAGCTGATCCACACAGGATGCCAATCGCTGACCGAGTGAGCCACCCGGATGAAACTTCTTGAAATCATCACGGCCAAAGGATTTCCACTCCATCAGGCAGACCGCCAGCGCATCCCCCACAGCCAACTGTGCAGTGGTGGACGCAGTGGGAGCCAGCCCGATAAGGCAGGCTTCCTTGGGCACGCTGACCTGAATGGTGATATCCGACAACTCAGCCATGGCCGAGGCCGTATTACCGGTCATGCAGATAACAGTCGCACCGATGGCCTTGAGCGTGGGAATGATCGCATTGACCTCATCCGTGCCGCCGGAGTTGGACAGGGCGAGGATGACGTCCTCATCCCTGAGCATGCCCATATCGCCATGCGCCCCTTCCACCGGATGGAGGAAAAAGGAAGGCGTTCCGGTGCTTGACAATGTAGCCGCAATCTTTCGACCGACAAGGCCGGATTTGCCAACGCCGGTAACGACCACGCGCCCGGTACATTGGGCCATGGCCGTCACGGCCTTTTCAAACGAAGGTCCCAGCTGCTGGCTGACCGACTGCAATCCTTCGATTTCAGTTTGCAGTACGTCACGGGCCAGCTTCAGCCAGTCATTATTGGCAGAGGTGCATTCCATCAGGTGATGCTCCGTTAACAGTATTCCTTGATGATCCCGGGAGTGGTTTCGAGACAATCCTTGCCCATCTTGTCAGCCAAGGGAATGGGATAATTGCCGTCGAAACAGGCGAGACACCATGCATCGTCTGCGGTCACGGAATCCACCAGACCGGGAATGGTCAGATAGTGCAGCGACTCAATGCCGAGGAACCGTGCAATATCTTCCGGGCTGTGATTGGCGGCGATCAATTCACCCTTTGAGGAGAAGTCGATGCCGTAATAACAGGGATGCTTGATGGGCGGGCAACTGACACGCAGGTGAATCTCCCGAGCGCCGAGTTCGCGAAGCTTTTTCACACGGGCACGGATGGTCGTGCCGCGAACGATGGAGTCCTCGACAATGACGATACGTTTGCCCTGGACCATGGATTTGACCGGATTGAGCTTCACTCGAACAGAGAAATCGCGCATGTCCTGCGAAGGCTGAATGAATGTTCTGCCCACGTAGTGGTTGCGGATCATCGCCAGTTCCAGCGGCAGACCGGATTCCTGGGAATACCCGACAGCAGCGTAGTTCCCTGAATCAGGGAACGGCATGACAAAGTCGGCATCGACCGGGGCTTCCTTGGCGAGCATGGCACCCATGGCCTTGCGGCGTTCATAGACGACATCACCGAAAACAGTGGAGTCGGGACGAGCAAAGTAGATGAGTTCGAAGATACACTGGCGTTTCGGCTGGGAATCGCAGTAGTGCGTGCTCGACATCTTCCCGTCCTGGACGACAATCATCTCCCCGGGATTGAGCGGACGGAGGTACTCGGCCTCCACCAGATCGAACGCACAGGTCTCCGAAGCAAAGACGTAGGAATCACCTACGCGCCCCAAAGCCAGAGGACGGACGCTATTGGGGTCCTTGATGGCGATGAGCTTGTCATTGGCCAGGATCAACATGGAAAAGGCACCGCGGATGCGCTTGCACGCTTCAGCAATGGCCTTTTCAATGGAATCCGTTTCATGCAGGAACTTGATGATGAGGTGGGCGATAACTTCCGTATCCATGGTGGTCTGGAAGATGGAGCCGTTCTGCTCCAGTTCACGACGCAACTCATAGGTGTTCACGAGGTTGCCGTTGTGCGCCAACGCCAATCGCAGGTTGCCGTGGCGAACGATAAAGGGCTGCGCATTTCTGATCAGGGAAGCACCGGTTGTGGAATACCGGATGTGTCCCATGGCGATATTGCCCTTGAGTTCCTTGCTCAGGTGGCGTTCGCTGAACACGTCCGCCACCAGGCCCATTCCCTTCTGCTCACGAATCTTTTCGCCATCCCAGGTAACAATACCCGCGGACTCCTGCCCACGATGCTGCTGGGCATACAGTCCGAAGTAGGTCATTCTGGCAGCTTCTTTGCTGCCGTAGATACCGAATAATCCGCAATACTCTTTTTTCATGCCGTCTCTCTCGTCAATGAAGGCGCTTATTGGCCGTAGTATTTTTGGAGGGACTCGACCTTGAGGCCTGTCTCCTTGAGTTCGTGAATTGCCTGAGCAATGGCCCGGGCACCCGCCACCGTGGTGGTGTAGGGAATGTCATACAGCAAGGTGTTCTGGCGGATCATCTTGGCATCACCAACAGTCTTCTTTCCGGAAGGCGTGTTGATGACCAGATCGAAGTCGCCATTTTTGATGTGATCAACCACATGCGGCCGCTGTCCTTCGTGTACTTTGTAGACCTTGCGGACATCCACACCCTTTTCGATGAGGAAGTCGGCGGTGCCTCCGGTCGCAACAACCTCGAAGCCCATGGCCAGGAAGTCTTTTGCCACCAGTACAATTTTGGACTTGTCCCAATCGTTGACCGACATGAAGACGGTTCCGCCTGTGGGCAGCTTTTGTCCTGCAGCCAACTGCGATTTCATGTAGGCAAGGCCGAAACTCGGGTCAATGCCCATGACTTCACCGGTGGAGCGCATTTCGGGCCCGAGAAGGATGTCGACATTGGGGAAGCGGCTGAACGGGAACACGGATTCCTTGACGGAAACGTGTCCGCGCTTGCGCATGCTCTTGGGATCGAGATCCTTGAGCTTCTCGCCCAGCATGACGCGTGTGGCGAGCTTTGCCAGCGGAACGCCGGTGGCTTTCGACACGAACGGCACCGTACGGGAAGCGCGCGGGTTGACCTCGATGATGTACACTTCGCCGTCCTTGATGGCGAACTGCACGTTCATCAGGCCGACAACGCCAAGCTCTTTGGCCATGGCGATGGTCTGCCGCTCGATCTCGCGGATGAGTTCCGGGCTGAGGGAGTACGGAGGAAGAACCGATGCGGAATCACCGGAGTGAATGCCCGCTTCTTCGATGTGCTCCATGACGCCGCCGATGTACACATCGTCACCGTCAGCCAACGCATCAACATCCACTTCGATCGCGTATTCGAGGAATTTATCGATAAGCGTGGGATGCTCGGGCGAGACCCGTGCGGAGTGACGGAAGTAGTGCTCGAATTCGTCCATGGAGTAGACGATGTCCATTCCACGTCCACCGAGGACGTAGGAAGGACGAAGCACCAGCGGGAAGCCGAGGTTTTCGGCGATCTCGCGGGCTCCGCTCATGGACATGGCCGTTCCGTTGGGCGGCTGCTTGAGATTGAGCTTGTTCAGGAACTGCTTGAAGCGCTCGCGATCCTCGGCACGGTCAATGGCGTCAGGGCTGGTACCGATCAAAGGCACGCCTGCGTTCATCAGCCGGATGGCAAGGTTGAGCGGAGTCTGGCCACCAAACTGGACGATGACTCCATCGGGCTTTTCAAAGTCGATGATGTTCATGACATCCTCGAAAGTCAACGGCTCGAAGTAGAGCTTGTCCGAGGTATCGTAGTCAGTGGAAACGGTCTCAGGGTTCGAATTGACCATGATCGACTGAACTCCCAGTTCCTTCAACGTGAAGGAGGAGTGACAGCAGCAGTAGTCGAATTCGATTCCCTGCCCGATCCGGTTGGGACCACCACCAAGAATGACGATCTTCTTGATGTCGTCACGCTTGTTCTCCTGACCGGTTTCATAGGTCGAGTAGTAATACGGGGTATACGCCTCGAACTCGGCAGCACAGGTATCGACGAGATAGTAGGTCGGCTCGACGCCAAGCTCTTTGCGCATGGTTCGGATAGCGTCTTCACTGGTCCGCCACATGGCAGCAAGCTGCGCATCGGAATAGCCGTATTCCTTGGCCTCGCGGAGCATGTCTTCCATGCCCTCGACATCTGCACCGACGCCTTCGGACTTGCCGAATGCGATCAGGCGCTGTTCCATTTCAAATATTTCGACGAACTGATGCAGGAACCACGGATCGACCTTGCAGGCCTCATGCACCTCTTCGACGGTCATGCCGCACCGGAGCGCATTGCGCAGGGCAAAAATGCGCTCGGAGTTGGGACGGCGCAGAAGCTTGAGCACTTCAGACTTGTCGATATCACAGGTATCAAAGCGCTTGCCCAGACCGATGTGACCGGTCTCCAGGGAGCGTAGCCCCTTCTGGAGCGCTTCCTTGAAGGTTCGGCCGATGGCCATGGTCTCACCAACGGACTTCATGGCTGTGGTGAGATAGTCCTCGGTACCGGGGAACTTCTCAAAGGTGAACCGGGGGATCTTGATGACACAGTAGTCAATGGCCGGTTCAAAGGAAGCCATGGTCTCGCGAGTGATGTCGTTGGGAATCTCGTCCAGCGTGTAACCGACAGCGAGTTTGGCTGCGATCTTGGCGATGGGGAACCCGGTGGCCTTGGAAGCCAGGGCCGACGAACGGGACACACGCGGATTCATTTCGATGATGATGATCTCACCATCTTCCGGGTTGACGGCGAACTGCACGTTGGAGCCGCCGGTCTCAACACCAATCTCACGCATGACAGCCAGCGATGCATCACGCAGGCGCTGATACTCGTCGTCACTCAGGGTCTGTGCCGGAGCGACCGTGATGGAATCACCGGTGTGCACGCCCATGGGATCAAGGTTCTCGATGGAACAAATGATGACACAGTTGTCCTTCTTGTCCCGCATGACCTCAAGCTCGTATTCCTTCCAGCCGAGGATGGAACGTTCGAGCATGATTTCGCTTTTCATGGAAAGGGCGAGGCCGTTGGAGCAGATTTCTTCCAGCTCCTCCATGTTGTAAGCTACGCCACCACCGGAACCGCCCAGCGTATAGGCGGGTCGAACGATGATCGGGAACGGAATCTTCTGCCCCCACTCACGCACGTCGTCCATGTTTCGGCAAATGCCGGATTCCGGCATGCCCAGGCCGATGTTCTCCATGGCCTGTCGAAATTCTTCGCGGGATTCGGCCTTGTTGATGGCCTCGATGTTGGCACCGATCAGTTCCACATTGAACTTTTCGAGGATGCCCATGTCGGCAACGGCCAATGCCGTATTCAGTCCGGTCTGCCCCCCCAAAGTCGGCAAAAGAGCGTCGGGACGCTCTTTCTCAATGATTCGGGCTACGGTTTCCGGCTCAATAGGCTCTATGTAGGTGGCATCCGCCAACTCGGGGTCGGTCATGATTGACGCAGGATTCGAGTTGACCAAAACAACCTCGTACCCTTCTTCTTTCAGGGCTTTGAGTGCTTGGGTGCCCGAATAGTCGAACTCGCAGGCCTGCCCGATAACAATAGGGCCGGACCCGATCAACATGATCTTTTTGATGTCTGTGCGTTTCGGCATTCTTTATGAAAAGTTGAAGTTACGGCATTTTTCAGGTCGGGAAAAACAGTTAGCTCGTCCGTCCAGCAAGGCAACGCCGCCACCCGCCGGACAAGCAGATTACATATAGTGTTATGCGCCGAAACGCAATGCAAAAACATGACGATTCCCATACGGAACCAAGACGAATCCTCGACATCCCCACTTTGTTTTACCAGTTGCCAAAACGTGTTAGCCCCTTATGGCAATGCCGGTATTATACCGAGGATAACGCCAATGACTTACCGCAGTTCTGCCATTCAATCAGCCATGTTAGCCTCTCCTCCTTCCCTCCCGAACACCCACTTTGCGAATCTCCTCTTTTCCGTTGACAGTGTCGATCTTGAAACTTATTCTCAACCTCAACAAACTTTGAGGGAAGCTATGACACAAAAACCGTTGACCCATTACCCGTCCGGGAGTGTGGTCCGTGTTGCCGACATTAACGGCGGACAAGGAGCTCGCTCCCGAATGCTGGCACTTGGAATGACTCCCGGCTGTCCCGTGGAAGTTCTGGCCGAAGACCACAGTGGCTGCCGTGTTCGAGTACGGGGATCCGAAGTGGTCCTATGCTGCGGACTGGCTGAAAAAATCCTGGCAGTCGAGAACGAAGCGTCGGAAGGACCGCACTGCGACTGCTGCCCGACCCAACGCATGAAAGCATCCTAACCAACTGACAACACATATTTTTACAAACGCCCTGCCCCTCACAGCCAGGGCGTTTCCTATTGCTCCCCCTGTTCACTCGCCAAATATCGCTTTTGTCATCTTATAACCTGTTTCCACTTGAATTGATCTGCGAGAATGATACGCTCCAAAACAGGAACCAGAGGAGCGTAACGTATGTCCCTTCCTATCAAAATCGGAATAAGTGCCTGCCTGTTGGGAGAGAAGGTCTGCCGTGACGGCGGCCATGCCCGAGACCTGCACGCTGCTGAAGAATTAGCCAAATATGTGGAGTTCGTTCCGCTGTGCCCGGAGTTGGCCTGCGGCATGGGTATCCCCCGAGAAGAGGTACGGCAGATTGACTGCGCCGGAGACATTCGCCTTATCGGTCGAGACTCTGGGGAAGACTGGACACAACGGATGGACCGTTGGTGCCACAAGGTGTTGCCGGATCTCGAAGCCGAGCACATTGATGGCTTCATTCTGAAAAGCGACTCGAACTCCTGCGGCCTACAACGGGCAACCATCCATTCGACAACCGGCAAACCGGCTCGACGTGGCACCGGATACTTTTCTCGAAAACTTGTAGAGCACTTCCCTCTTCTGCCTGTTGAAACGGCTTCGCGCCTCACCAATCCCATCGCGCGAGAAAACTTCGTTCGCCGGGTATTTGTACTCAGCAGATGGAGGGACATGCTTAACAAAGGCATGCACATCGGGAAACTCGTTGATTTTCACACCCGCCACAAATTGATCATTCGCGCCCACGATCTGAAAGGTTACAGACAGTTATGCCGATTGCTCGGAGAAAGCTCCGTTTTCAATGTTGACGAAATTTTCGACACCTATGCCACACTCCTGTTTCAGTCACTCAAGCTCAAAGCCACGCCAAGAAAAAATGCCGACGTGCTCATGCACGCAATCAGCTATCTCAAGCAGGAGCTCGACAAAGGTGACAAGCAGGACCTGACGGCACAAATCAATGCTTACAAGGCAGGGAAAATCCCGCTTCTCATCCCTGTGACGCTTATTAATCATTTTGCTCGCAAGCATGACAAACAATACTTGTTGCAACAGCTGTTTTTCAATCCGGACAGCACGGAACTAAAACTTCTCAACCATTTATAGGACCATCATGAAAGATCGTATCCGCATAGGCATCAGCGCCTGCCTTCTTGGTGAAAACGTTCGGTATGACGGCCAATCGGCCCTGGCGAAGCATTTAACCGGCACCCTGGCCGACTATCTGGAATTCCATCCTGTGTGCCCGGAGGTCGGGTGCGGCATGCCTGTGCCACGTGAAGCCGTACGATTGGTAGGCACACCTGAAAATCCGCGACTGGTGGGAAGACAAAGTGGCAAGGATTGGACGGATACCATGCGCCAATGGGCTGAAGGCACCTTGGAAAAGCTCGCGGAAGAGCGGCTTTGCGGTTTTATTTTCAAAGCCAAATCGCCATCCAGCGGCATGGAACGAATCAAGATTTATCCAGAAGAAGGCGGCCAGCCGGTCAGCTATGCCGGGGTTGGCCTGTTTGCCGGCATGTTCATGGACCGTTTTCCGCTGATGCCGGTTGAAGACGACGGACGAATGCACGACATTAGGCTGCGTTCCAACTTTATCGAGCGCATCTTTGTTGAACACCGCTGGAACAAGCTGTTAGACGAAGGCAAGACCATGAAAGGGCTTATCGATTTCCACTCACGCCACAAGATGCTGATTCGCTCGCATGATGTGGCGGGATACAGAGAACTCGGCAAACTGGTGGCTGATGGGAAGAACCTCGGCATCGAAACGCTCTTTGATCAGTATCATGCTCGACTTGCCAAAGCGCTATCGCTCAAGCCGACCATCAAGAAGAACGTGGATGTTCTCATGCACATCCTCGGCTACTTCAAAAAGATGCTTACAGGTGATGAAAAGCAGGAATGTCTCGAAATCATAGAGAACTACCGAAACAACCTGGTGCCCCTCATTGTTCCGGTCACGCTCATGAACCATTATGTCCGCAAGTACGACGTCGCGTATTTGAAGGAACAATATTACCTGAACCCGCATCCGCTGGAGCTGAAACTCCGTAATCACGCCTGATTTTATGCCATTGTCAGTGATGCGCGTGCCGGTTCCAACAGAAGCCGGATGCCCTGAACGTCGCCACCATTTCGGACCCAGGACCGAAGGGTGTCGGCGTTTTTATCGACAACGGGGTGACTGTTGCCGTAGCGGGCCTGCTTGAGCAAGCCTGCCGCCATTTCCGGATAATGCTTGGCAGCACTGAGGCAGGCCAGCAAATTCAGACAGAGTTCGTTGGCAGGGAACCCGAGTGTCATGGATTTCGCCAATGGCAGCATCACATCGCGGTACCGTCGCGCCTTGAAATAGGCCACGGCCAAATCGAACTGAGCAGTATGGAGATCAGGAAAGATATCGCACACAGCTTCCCGCTCCGAGACTGTATAGTCCGGCACATCAACCGCATACGGAGTGCCGTCCGGGTGTCGAAGCGTCATGTCGAAACCATATTCTCTCACAAGGTCATACGCCTGATCCGCCTCTTCAACTGGCAAACTCAGCTCCAGATGCTGGCATCCGGCAAGCCGCATTGCATGCAACTGGACTCGGGTAGGCAAGGAGTCAAGACGTGCGCTCCAGAGCACATTGATTTTACACGTACGCATCTCGCTACAAAACGAGATAGCGCTCAACTCATCCCGAAACAGAGCCTCATCCTGAAAGATAAGACACTGCAAGTCATGATGAGCAATCTCGACCGCCACATCCGCAAGGCTCCCCCCTTCCGATGATGTGACAATACCTGCTCCGGTGTACTTCGCCGAGCCATTCCCCATGGTTCGACGAGTCAATAATCGTAATTTCATTATCCACCCCGAGCCGACACGAGTTTGTTTTTTTGACGGCTCGAAGCTGCATTTGCAAAGACTTTGCCAAACAAAAAGGCCCGTCGATAACGACGGGCCTTTGATACGTACGCGAATATATTCTAACTTGCTTTACTTCCAGGAGGAACCTCGCCGGAAGGAGTCAACAGTTCCATGGAGTCGCCATGCTTCACAGCCAGGATCATTCCCTGAGAAAGCTGCTTGCGGAGTTTGCGTGGTTTCAGGTTCACAACCACTACTACCTGCCTGCCGACAAGATCATCCGGGGAGAAGAAATCGGCAATACCTGCAACAACTTGTCGCAGCTCGTCATCGCCTGTATCCACCCGGACCAACAGCAGACGATCAGCATCAGGATGCTTTTCGACTTCCTTGACGGTTCCAACGCGCATGTCGATTTTCTGGAAATCTTCAAACTCGATGGTCGGCACCTCGTCCTGTCCGCTTTTCTTGGATTGTTTTTTCTGCTTTTTCCCTTTTGCTCCGTTTTTCCCGGATTCCGCTTCAGGCTTGGCCTCGGGAAGCTCGACACGGGGGAACAAAGTGGAGGTCTTGGCAACCTGGGTACCGGATTCGAGCAGTCCCCAGACATCCAATTCCTTGGGCAGGTTGACCTTCTCGGAATCAAAGGCAATCCCGAGGTGGGACAGCATTTTCTCACTGGCTTCGGGCATGACCGGCCACAGGTGGACAGCGATCTTGCGCATGTTCTCCAGCAGGACATAAATCACTGTGGAGAGACGTCCCATGTCTTCGTTCTTGAACAAAGTCCAGGGAGCGGTGGCATCAATGTACTTGTTCAGGCCGCGCACCAGTTCCCACAGCCCTTCCAGACCGCGGGAAAAACGCATTTCCCCAAAGTGGTCCTGGAATGCTTTCATGGCTTCCTGACCGAGCTTCTTGATTTCGGCTTCTTCGATGTCTTCGATATCGGGACGAGGAATCTCGCCACCGAAATACTTGTGGGTCATGGAGACCGTGCGGTTGAACAGGTTGCCGAGATCATTTGCCAGTTCAGCATTGAGGCGACCGACAAGGGCTTCCTCGGAGAAGCTGGAATCCTGACCGAAGACCATGTCGCGCAACAGGAAATAACGGAACGCATCCAGGCCGTAAGTGTCCTTCATGGCCAGCGGCTCAACAACGTTGCCGATGGACTTGGACATCTTGGTATCCTTGACCAGCCAGTAGCCGTGCACGTTGAGATGCTGGTAGGGTTCGATACCTGCGGCCTTGAGCATTGTGGGCCAGAAAATGGCGTGGGGCTTGAGGATATCCTTGGCGATGAGATGGTTGGCGCTGGGCCAGTATTTCTCGAACTTCTCGCCTTCGGGGTAATCCAGAGCAGTGATGTAGTTGATGAGTGCATCGAACCAGACATAGGTTACGTACTCTTCATCAAAGGGCAGCTCGATACCCCATGTCAGGCGGGATTTCGGACGGGAGATACACAGATCTTCCAATTCGCCGGATTCAAGAAGGCTCATGACTTCATTTCTGTACCGCTCGGGGCGAATGAAATCAGGATTATTGGTGATATGCTCTTTCAACCATTGCTGATATTTCGACATTTTGAAGAAGTAGTTCTTCTCAGCAATATATTCAGGCACGGTTTGGTGGTCCGGGCATTTTCCGTCCACCAGTTCTTTCTCGGTATAAAAACGCTCACAGCCAAAGCAATAGTGCCCGCCGTATTCACCGAAGTAGATATCCCCGGAGTCGTAAACCTTTTGAAGGATGTCCTGAACGACTTTCTTGTGGCGAGGTTCCGTTGTCCTGATGAAATCGTTGTTGGAAACGTTCAAGTTGGGCCACAGGTCGCGGAACAAGGCGCTGATGGTATCAACGTATTCCTGTGGTGACTTTCCTTCAGCCTCGGCTGCCTGCACGATTTTATCTCCGTGCTCGTCCGTACCTGTAAGAAAATAGGCATCCTCGCCCATGAGTCGATGAAAACGCGCTATCGAATCGGCCACAATGGCACTATACGCATGCCCCAGGTGAGGCTTGGCGTTCACGTAGAAAATGGGAGTGGTAATGTAAAAAGGCTTCAAACTGAATCTCCTTATCCCGTCGCAGATGACCGGCGGGATAGTTACTTCCTTGGCCTGCGTCGACGCCTTCTGGGTCTACGAGGCTTTTTGTTTTTATTATCTTCCCCGGAACCGTCAGTGTCAGGCTTTCCCGAACGGGATTTCGGCTTGCGCGATCGTTCCTGTCGCGGCTTGTCCTGACCGGTTTTCCCCTTGGCCGGACGCTTTTCGCTCTTCTTGCCGGGTCCGGCGCTCCCCTTGTCTTCCGAAGGGGCTCCGTCTGGAGTATCTTTGCCAGCATTGGCCGCAGGTTTGGGAGGTTTACGCCCACTGCGGCGGCCTTTATTGTTGCGATTGTTCGCCTCTTCTATGGCCTCTTTGCTGGGCGGCTTGTTAACTATTTCGTTCCATTCGTCAATGGAAACTTCTTTTTCTTCAAATCCCTCCGTCAGTAACGACAAGGTTTTCTTGAAGAAATTCGATCTGAGAACTTTTACAGCTCCCATGGATGTCGTATATTTTTTCCCCACTTTGGGACACATGCGGTGAAACTCTTCATACCCCTTCTGCTCAAAGCTCAGGCAGCAGAGAAGTCGACCACAAATTCCCGAAATCTTTGTCGGATTCAAGAAAAGATTCTGTTCCTTGGCCATCTTGATGGTCACGGGAACAAACTTGCGCATGAATCGACGGCAGCAGCACATCTGGCCGCAGTTGCCGATTGCACCAAGCATCTGTGTTTCATGGCGAACCCCGATCTGACGAAGCTCGATCCTGGTCCGGTATTCACGCACCAGATCCTTGATCAGTTCGCGAAAGTCGATCCGCCCGGGGGCTGTGAAGTAGAATATCATTTTGGAGCGATCAAAAAACACTTCGACTTCGACCAGTTTCATGCCGAGTTTGTGTTTCGTGATGCATTTGCGGCAGAACTTGTAGGCATCCTTGGACAGTTCTTCGTTCTCTGCCACGGACTCCATGTCTTTTTCGTTGGCAAGACGATAGATGGGCTTGTGCCCTTCCTCATCTTCCCCGATTTCCACAGGCGCCTGTTTGGTCAGTATGACCTTGCCAAGCCCCATGCCCTGATCGGTCTTGACGATAACGTGCTGCCCTTCGCGCACCACGAACGGCCCTGAACCGAAGTAGTACACCTGACCGTAATCATTGAATTTAACACCAAGTATTTGGCTCATGAATTCTTTATCCTATCTATATATAAACCCGTCCTGCGGGTGAGCATTTGTCGTGAAGAAGGAGTAACATATTAGAAAAAGGCAACATGAGCAAATCACCGCTCAATACATAAAACGGGCGAACGCCCAAAAGGCGTCCGCCCGGGGAACATGCCATGATCTTTTGAAATATTACAGAAGCCCAAGACTCCTGACTTCAGATAGAAGCTTCTCTTCATCGATGGGCTTGACGAGATAGGAAGTCGCACCGCCAAGAAAAAAGGCATCGTGGGTTTCTTTCTTGTCATCCAACATGGTGGTGACAATAACCTTGGCCTCGTTTTGAGGAGCGACCTTGTGCTCTTTTTCGATGGCCCGAATTTCCCGCAATGCCTGCTGGCCGTCCATTTCCGGCATCAGCAAATCCAGACAGATGAGGTCATACCGCTCGCCGTCCTTAACCCCACGCCGAAACGCTTCAATGGCTTCCTCGCCGTTGACGGCAATATCGCACTGAGCCACACCGCGCAGGATCTCATGGATCATGTTCCGACTATAAAAATCATCATCAACGATCAACGCTTTCATGCTCGCCTCCACGAGTGATAGTTACCTACCTCTAACGGCATAGATATTTGGCATTTTATCATGGAAAAATCAACTCAGGTCAGCAGTTTTCCACTTTGGAACAAGAAGATAGTGCAAGGTTTCTCAACACACACATTTCACAGGGAATTTTCAGCACAGGGTCACAATCAACCGGGCTCACCCAACTGGATGAAAATACGTGCGTTTTCAACTTCCTCATCCAGTGACCCCATTTCCTTGATCAGTCCATTGAGGTCCAATGAAAAACGATCCTGAATGGGCTGTGGCAGTTCAAGAACCGTATAATCCCCTGCCGACCCGAAAGCGAGCTTCTTGGCTATCTGGTCAGCAACAAAGACACAATCCACCAGTTGTGAAGGCTTGCCCTCAAGTGGGGTATGGTGCAACCGAAGAGCATCATGCAACCCCCTTGGTAAATTCCACTTTTCTGCCAACAGGCCGCCGATTTCAGAGTGGGTCATACCCATATGATTCATTTCCATTCGTGACAGGACCCCATCAGTTTCAATGGCGATTTCACGCACCTGGCTGAACTGCTCAGGCGCATGCAACGCCATGACAACCTTGCCGACATCATGAAGTAACCCTGCGGCAAAATAATCCGCGGCCTCATCGCGGGAGACACCCAACATGGCGCCGAGCATCCGGGTTCCGCTGGCCACCGCAAGGGAATGCAGCCAGAAGGCCCCCATCTCCAGCCCTGCCGGATTGAAGTGCGAAACAACACCAACTATACCGAGGCAAACAGCAACATTTTTGAGCGTGTTCAAGCCAAGATAGACGCTGGCGTGATTGATGGAGGTTATTTCACGAGACAACCCAAAATACGGAGAGTTCACCAGGCGCAACATCTTAAGCGTGAACACCGGGTCTCGCTTGATCACATCCACCAATTCCTTCTGCGATGTCGTGGCATCGTTGGACAACCTCAGCACTTCCCTCACACTTTTGGGAAGTTCGGGCATCAACTCAACAGCGTCGAGCAGTTGCTGACGAGTCTCATGTTTTTCTATCACCGACGTCATGACATCTCTCAGTAGGCCAGAATAATTGATTGGGCAGACCTGATTACGACCATTCATTTATTACAAGAATGCCGTTTATTGGCAAGGACTCAGGGACGAAAGACTCGTGTTTTCAACGATTCCCCTTCTCCCCAGCAGGCAGCAAGCAATCCATGACGCCCCGTGGTCAACACGGGAACGCCCACAGACTGCGTCACTGCCTCGTGCGGAAAATCGAACCGATTCAGAAAACCGTTTGAGCATAAAGCCAGGGATGGGGCGACCCGCTGATAAAACTCCGTACTCAGACTGGATTTGCTTCCATGATGTGGCAGGACCAACACCTCCGCACGAAGTGGAGCAGCCTCCTCTAAAAGTGCACCAACCCCTTTCTCCTCTATATCACCGGGAATCAACGCCAATCCCTTATCATTTTGAACCAACCTGAGCACCAGTGACCGCTCGTTGGCGTGCGTTCCCTTGAACGATGAAGAAGGATGCAGGACCTCCAACTGAGTATCTTCCGTCAACTCGACCACATCCCCTGCGCCAAGGACCACAGGGGTGATTTGCTGGCGATCCAGGACCGCACGCAGGCGCTTGCCAGTTCGACCGCGAGGCAGCATGCCGTTGGTGTAGAATGACCCCACATCGAATCGGGAGAGAATAAACGGCAGCCCGTGGCTATGATCCGCATCCGGGTGACTCATGAACACCCCTTCCAGTCGGGGCGGGCGTCCATAGGTAAGATACGGGGCGACCACGGCTTCACCTATATCAAAATATTTGGAACCAGCGCCCCCGTCGATGAGCCACTGCCGACCGCCCGGCACGGAAACAAGCACCGACTGTCCCAGCCCGACATCGATAACGGAAACGCGAGTCTCATCCCGGGCATCGCTCACCATGACTGTGACGTGAGGAGCGACAAGGCACACAAACCCCACTCCAGCCAATCCAACGAACAGGCGTCGATTGCTCAAGGCAACGATGACCACGACCAGCAAAATGAAGCACCCCAGTATTTCTGGCCACAACGGACGAAGGACGGAGAACGCCGGGGCCATGCCCATATCGCCCACCCAGTGCAGCACTGACAGCAGTATATCCATGGCCGAAGACGCAATGGTCAGCAGCGCCTTTCCAAGCGGGACAGTCCAGCCGGCTAGAGACAGGAGCATACCGATAATACCGAGCGGCATGACAATAAAGCCCAATACAGGAAGCCAGATGAGATTAAGAAGAATATTGGGACACCACGTTCCAAAGTACCAGGAAATGATCGGGAGCAGCGCTATATTGGCGCAGATGCTCACCGCAAGAAGACCGCCAGCCCAGGCAAGCCCTTTTTTCCATAGTTGCTCCTTCCTGCCGAACAAGGGAGTGATGAAGGGCAACAGCAGCCCGATTCCCGCCACCGCTGTGGCCGACATCTGCAGGGAAAGATCAAAGACGGCCAGTGGTGATAGGGCGACAATCACGGCAAGGGCAAAGAACAACCCGTCGAGCAGTATGCGCCCTCGCCCCTGAAAGAGTAGCAACCCCCAAAAGCCGTACATGATTGTGGCCCGGATCAACGAGTGGGAGGGTTGGCCCAACCATGCGTACCCAAGCACAAGCGGGATGGCGATCAGCACGGCCAATTTCTGTCTTGGTATAACGAGAAGCAGACCCGGGAACAGCAGTGTCACACCCCATGCAAGGGCCAATCCCAGACACGCAACAAACCCCACATGCATGCCGGACAACGCTAGCGTATGCGCCAGCCCGGCCTTGCGCGCGGCATCCGTGGTTTCCACATCCAGGCCGGATTTGTCACCAGTGGTCAATGCCCGGACCATGGCTCCGCCCTGGGTATCCGGCACTAGTTGTGCCACCGTATGACGCAACCGTTGCTTGAACCCCGAAAACCAACTCTCCGGCTCTGCGCCCCACTCGATAAAGGCGGGTCGCCCCACCGGCCATGCACGCCAGAACACCCCCTGCCGTTGCCAGTACCACTCGTAATCCCATGCACCGGGATTACCGAAATTATGGACCGGCACAACTCGAAGACGGGCCGTAACAGACTGCCCGGGAACCGGGGTATGATCGGGATTGCGCCAACTCCAGGCCAACCGTCCCGGCAGAATGGCTGTGCCATCTTGTGACTGAGCGGTTATTTCGCCAAGGACAAGACGCAACCGATGCCCGGGCCTCGGCTCCACTCGCTCCACTACCCCGGTGATGATCACGGCATCGCGCTGCATCATCCATTGAGGGGGATCAACCGGTTCAGGCGCCCATTGGGCTGCATAGGCGAATCCGAACACACTACAGAGCAGGAACGCCAGTGCCGGCAGCCGTCGCAGCCAGCCGCGCAGGGTCGTATCGACCAATATGAGAGCAAAAAGTGCGGCACTGGAAGCCACAGGGTATCGAAAAGCGAAAACACCAAGGACAAAGGCAAGAAAATAGCTCTGCCACGGCAGCAGGCCAGCAGCAAAACGGGGGCGTTCCTCGGTCAGCAAGCGCGACACAAACGTATCCGCCGCTTAGATAAGCATGTGCTGATCGTCGTCTTCCCGACGCAACTTGAGGTGTTTGTAGGCCTTGGGTGTGGCGACACGTCCTCGCGGTGTACGCTTGAGGAAACCGCACTGGATGAGATACGGCTCGTAAATATCCTCGATGGTTCGGACTTCTTCAGCGCATGCAGCGGCTATGGTTTTCAGTCCCACAGGACCACCATTGAAGTTTTCGACCATCAGCATGAGGATCTTTCGGTCCATGTTGTCCAGACCGTACTGATCGACATCGAGGCGATCCAGAGAACGTTCGGCAATTTCCTTGGTCACCCGTCCGTCGCCCTGCACCAGTGCGTAATCCCGCACACGACGCAGTAACCGGTTGGCAATACGAGGGGTTCCACGAGACCGGCGACCAATGGCAAGGGCGCCGTCCGGGGCAACCTCCACACCAAGAATAGTGGCAGCTCGCTCGACGATACGTGCCAACTCTTCCGGGGAGTAGAATTCGATGCGGAAGATGGAGCCAAATCGATCCCGCAAGGGAGAAGTCAGCAGCCCGAGGCGCGTGGTGGCACCGACCAGTGTGAACGGTTCCAGATCGAGTTTGACCGTTCGCGCACCTGGGCCGGAACCGATGACCAGATCGATTTGAAAATCTTCCATGGCCGGATAGAGCACCTCTTCAACGGTGGCTGGCATACGGTGGATTTCATCGATGAACAAAATATCTCCGCGATCCAGATTGGTCAGGATAGCGGCCAGATCGCCGGAACGCTCGATGACAGGCCCGGAGGTCGAGACCATATTCACGCCCAGTTCGGAAGCCATTATGCGAGCCAGAGTCGTTTTGCCGAGACCGGGATTGCCGTAAAACAGCGTATGGTCCAGAGGACGCTCACGCTCGGTGGCCGCCCGGATAAAAATATCGAGGTTTTCTCGCAGGTCCTGCTGCCCGATAAAATCGGAAAGTTTCCTGGGTCGGACGTTTTCTTCTTGGTGGGTATTACTCATGAACGTGCTGCGTTGATTTTCTTCAATACCGCGCGGATGGCACCGGCGGCGTCAAGGTCTGGTTCCGCTTCAAATGTTTCGAGGATCATGGGACGAATTTCATCCTCAGCGTACCCCAGCCCCTTCAACCCTGCAAGAGTATCGAGATATTCACCCTGCGGACCTTGGGGGGCGGAAGCCGCGGAAGCACGCTTGCCCGTGGTGGGCGAAAGCTTCTTCACCTTGTCCTTCAGGTGCCACAAAATCTGCTTGGCCGACTTCGGGCCGATGCCCGGCACCGTGGACAGCATGGTCACATCTTCACGGAATGCGATTTCCCGCAGATGTTCCGCATCAAACATGGAAAGAATGGCCAACGCTTTTTTGGGACCAAGCTTGTCGATGGAAATCAGCGTCCTGAACAATTCCAGATCGTCTGCTTCCAGAAAACCGAAAAGATCAATGGCTTTTTCCGCCACCTGGGTGTGAATGTACATCTCGACATCACCACCACGCCCCGGGACCTTGGCAAGCACCGACGTCGGTGCGGCCACTTCGTATCCGACTCCGCCCGGAGTCAGGACCACCAGTCCCTTATCTGTGGCAGACAAAACTTTTCCTTGAAGATATCCGATCATGAATCGCCTCCGTTGAAGCAGGTATTACCGCATTAGCGTGTGCAATTCAAAGATTAAGCGAACAATAAATCAGCACGAAATAACGCTGGTGGATTAATCTGCATTGTCTGATATAGTGCGAAAAAACAGGAGCAACCAGCATGAAACGTCTTTTTTACAGTCTCGCTATCACTCTTCTCCTCCCCGCCATCGCATATGCGCAGGACCCTCGTACGGCACAGGATGAACTGATCAGCCTTGTCGGTGAAGCCATTGTTCAGGAGACCACCCAAGCCTCGGAAGAAGTCCGCAAGGCCAAAGAGGTGCTGGATGTCATTCTCCGCAACGGCACACAGGCAGAGCAGAAACAGGCCAGGGACCGTGTGGAAGAAGCGGAAACACGCTATCGCCGTTCACAGGAGAAACTGGACACAGCACGCCTCGATGCGTTTGCCCGCGAGTGCGGCACTTCAAGGGCGCAAATCCAGTCCATGCGCGATTCCGGCATGGGGTGGGGGCGCATTGCGAAAGAATGCGGGATTCACCCTTCCGTTGCAGGCAAGGGAAAAGGTAAGGCGAAGGGCAAAAACAAGAATAAAAACAAGAACAAAGGCAAAGGGAAAAACAAATAGTGCCAGCGTGTGGTTAGCGCTGCGTACAGGTCAGCTTGCGCATCCGCCGCTCATTGAGATGACAGATGGCGACCGCCAGAGCATCCGAGGCGTCTTCAGCCCACTTGGGCTTTTTGACGCTGAGGCAGTGGGCGACCATGAACGCCACCTGATCCTTGGGAGCGTTGCCGACCCCAACGATGTTCTTCTTTACCTTTGACGGTTCATATTCGGAGACAGTCAGGCCATTGGTGGCACATGCCGCCATGGCCGCACCCCTCGCCTGCCCCAGTTTGAGGGCAGACGAAGGATTCTTGGAAACAAAAACGTTTTCAATGGCCGCCTCCACAGGACCGTGGAGCTTGATCAACTCATCGAGTTTATCAAAGATGACACCTAGCCGCGCCCCCATGTCTTTCTTGACCGGAGTACGGATGGTGCCGGTTTCGATAAGCTCGGCCTGACCGGATATTTCGCGGACTATGCCATATCCCGTCACCCGTGAACCGGGATCGAGACCAATAACGATCAGACCGTTGCCGCTCATTATTCTTCGTTGAACAGTTCGTCAGGGAAGTCGGCGTTCAGGTAGATTTTCTGAACGTCATCGTTGTCTTCCAGAGTGTCATACAACTTCATTACTTTCTTGCCGGTCTCGACATCCACGGGAACGAGGTTCTCGGGGACCTGGCTGACTTCTGCGTTCTGGAATTCCATTTCCGCATCGGTGAAAGCCTGCTGCACGGCCATGAAATCGCCGGGCTCAGTCTGAACGGTGAAGGTGTCACCATCGTCAATGATATCGTCTGCACCAGCTTCGAGACCGACTTCCATCAGTTCGTCTTCGGTGTATTTTTCTTTATCAAAAACGATGACGCCTTTTTTATTGAACATGTATGCCACAGCGCCAGCTTCAGCCATGTTGCCGCCATGCTTGGAAAAGGCATGACGAATCTCGGCAACGACACGATTCTTGTTGTCGGTTGCGACATCGACCAGAATAGCGACACCACCGGGAGCATACCCTTCATAGAGAATCTCAAGAATATCGCCGCCAGCCAGTTCGCCGGTGCCCTTCTTGATGGCGTTTTCAATCTTGTCCTTGGGCAGGTTCACCTGCTTGGCTTTCTGGATGGCGAGCCGGAGGGCGGAGTTGTCCTCAGGGTTGCCGCCACCGGCCTTGGCTGCAAGAATGATATCCTTGGCGGCCTTGGTGAAAAACTTTGCCTTTTTGGCGTCCTGACGCCCTTTGCGGTGCTGAATGTTAGCCCATTTACTATGTCCGGCCATGTTTCCTCCTGAATATGGTCAATACAATATGATCTATTGTTATCGGGGTCGGTTATCTTATACGTCCGCGCCCTTAAAGCCAAGCGCCACGATAAATATCTCCTTGGACTCGGAGCGTGAGCTGTAAGGCTTGAAATTTTTGATTTTTCCGAAGTATGGACGTAAGGAATCACGGTATTCCTTTGTCTCGCCGCCTTCAAAAATCTTGACGGCGAAATTACCGCCCTTCTTCAGATACTTGAGGGCGACCTCAAAGGCGCGTTCACACAATTCCAGGGAATTGGCCTGATCCGCGAATTTGATACCAGTGGTTTTCGGAGCCATGTCACTGATGATGACATCGAAGGGCCGATGGGGTTCCATGGCTTCGAGCAGTTCTGGCGAATCGGAAAAGACGTCTGCCTGCAAAAAGGTTATGTTCGGCGGGAAGGAATGCTTGGTTTCCTGAATATCGACACCGAGCACGTGACCGGTTTTACCGACCTTTTCACCGGCGAATTGTGTCCAGGAGCCGGGGGCTGCGCCCAAATCCAGGACAGTCTGCCCTTTCTTGAAAAGACGAAACCGCTTGTCCATTTCCTTGAGTTTATACACGGACCGTGCGGCGTAGTTTTCCTTTTTGGCCCGCTTGAAATATTTGTCTTGATACTGTTTCATAGGTAATACTCCCATGTGGCGTGGAGCGTTTACCTAGCCGAATACGCCACAAAAGCCAAGTGTGCCGTTGTGAACAGACCAAAAAGAATTACGATCACCAACGAACTGGGTAATGCCCAGACGCTGCCTGACGACAAGGGACAATTCGAGATCATACCGGGCGGCCCTCAAACGGTCTTTCTCGGACTTGGTCCTGCACCGGGCAAACTGGTCGACTATTTTCCACGCAATATCGAAGCCCGATACATAGAACACCCTGAAATCGCGAGACAGATTGAGAAGTGGGACAGCCGTATCCCGGCCACAATGACGCCCTTGTCCCCCGAGGCATTCACCCCTGAGATGGCAGGCAAATGCACCATCATTCGATACCGCCCCGGCCTCAAGGCTTTCCCTTCTTTCTGGGGACCGTTGACGGCACGCACCGCCACTTCGCGACTCCAGCCGGGAACGACAAGCAAATCCGTGTGGCTCCCCCTGGGCGAAGCCGACCTGTTGAGCAAGGAGCTGACCGCAGCCTTTGAAGAACAAGGCTATACGGTACGCGCACTGGATCGCGAGCAGTTGGAACGCTCCCCCGGCACCGTGCTGCCCGATCTATTGCAACAGGAAACGCCCGAGCTGTTTCTCTCCGTCAATTTCAAGGGATTGGAGCCGTTTGGACTGGGGTTCAACCTGCTGCGAGAGGCGGGCGTCCCGGTTGCCATCTGGTTGGTGGACAATCCGTTCAACATCCTGACCAGTGTCAAATCCGGTTACTGGAAAGAAGCGAATCTTTTTGTCACTGACCACTCCTTTATCGGCCCGCTCATGAAGTACGGTGCGAGCCATGTCACTCACCTTCCGCTCGCCACCTCGCCCCGATTTTTCGATCAGGCCGGCACGCTCCCCGATCACGCGGGAGGACTTGAGGATCGGCTTGTGTTTGTCGGACGCTCCGAATTTCCGGGCAAGAACCGATTCTTCGCCGGACTGACGCCCAATCAACTCCTGCTGCAAAATGCTGTCGCCATGCTCGACGAAGGGGAACGCCCGCATTTCCACTGGTGGGAGGAGCATATCCGCGCCCAGCTCTGGCCCGGCAACAAGATCCGCCACGTGGGGATCGGGGCCGAAGTCGCGGGATACACGTGGAAGGTTCGATGCCTGTCCGCTGCCGGTGATGCGACCGTAATTTTCGGCGATGACAAATGGTCGATCATTAATGGCATCACGGCAGATACGCGGCCGTTTGTCGACTACTACGCCCACCTGCCCGCTATTTATCGAACCGCTGCAGCGACCCTGAATATCACGGGCCTCCAACTGCCTGCCGGACTGACACAGCGTCACTTCGACGTCTGGGCCGCCGGCGGTTTTCTGCTCACCGACAACAACCCCGGCCTGAAACTTTTCCCCGAGGACCTCTGCGGCCCGACAACCTTCCGAACTGCGAGCGAAATCCCCAACCTCTTTGCTCAGTTCAAAGACGAAAACCATGAAAAGAGCGCTCTGCGCGACGCCTGGCGGCAGCATATCCTCAACAACCACACATACGTCCACCGCATCACAACTATTCTGGAGACCATCCAATCCCCCTGATCCCACAGGGGGGTTGTTTCAATGCAGAAAACGGGCTAATGGAATCTATCAATCCGGGGACGTAGCTCAGCTGGGAGAGCGCTGCCTTCGCAAGGCAGAAGTCGTGAGTTCAAGTCTCATCGTCTCCACCAATATTTTTAGAGGGTTAGGAGTATGCAGGTGACTTGCTTGGTAGGCTGATTCACCTTTCTACTCACCTTTTTCAGGCCTTTGGCTATTCGCCGGAGGCCTTTTTCATATCGACAACCTGTCCACGAAACGCCCCATTCACAGCTTTGGATGCATCCGAAAGACTGTGAACATACCGCGCCGTCGTGGTGATCGATCTGTGCCGAAGGATCAGCTGGATCGTGGCCAGGTCAACCCCGGCCTTCAGCAGGATTGACGCTGTCAGATGTCGAATGGCGTGAAAGCTGAACTGCTTCACCCCGATTCGATCACACACACGCTTAATCATCCTGTCCGCGTTGGCGTATGGCCGTCCGGTCTTGCTGTTCACAAAAACGAACTCCTGCCATGCCGTTTCCAGCTTCTGCTCATGGAGTGTCGCTGCGAGCTGCTCAGTCATCGGAATCCAATCGAACTCCAACCCTCCATCCCGCTTGCGAGTCCACAGACGCACGCGCCTATCGCTGAAGTCCACATCATCCCACCGCAGATTGAAGAGCTCGCTTTTCCGTGCTCCGGTATGCAGATACGCCAGCACCATCCTCTTTCGATGTGGCTCCTTGGCATATTGCTCCGTGCTCTGCGAATGACTGGTCGGCACTTCATCCATGAGCTCGTAGACCTTCCAGAAGTCCTCTTCCGAAGGCACATACTTTCCCCGCTTTTCTTCCTTGTACCTCTCGATATCCCAGGGGCACTCACCGAAAACGATCCTCGCCCGCTTCCCCCAGTTCCACATCCTGACAATGTGCTTCCGGTAGGTATTGGCACGATGGCCGCTTTTTTCTTTGGCGATACCATCCAGAAACCGCCGCACCACATCGTGCGGCAGATCCTCTGCAGGCATTGTCGGCGAAACATCCTGCTGCTTGAGCAACGCCTTGAGCACCAGTTTTTTATCCTGATACGTCCCAGGGCTGATGCCTTTGGCTTTTATGGACTGTAAGTGCATGGTCATAAGGCTATGCAAGGAGACCTTCGGGGTCTGCTTCGATATCTCGCGCAGTTTCTGTTTGACCAAAACTTCCCATTCCAGGGCTTTCCCCCTGGAGGGAAATTTCTTTTCCTTTCGACGCCCGTCCGGCAGATTGACCCTGCCGAACCACTGAATTCTTCCCGTCTTTTTGTTCTTCCGCTTTACCGGCAAAACAACCTCCCATGAAGGTGGGCCTGAGCGCTTGAACGATGTTGTTTTCAAAGAACTGCCATTGATTCCCGATCTTGACTCCACCAAGATCTTCAGCGTTGTTGTAAACCCAAGCTCTGGATTTAGTAAATGCCAAGGCAACCTCATCGACGGAAAAACGCCGACCAAGCCTTGCCTGTAGAATTGATTGCAGTTCCATCGATTCAGCCCTGATTGATTGAGGTATCCTGCACCACAACATTCACCCGCCGCTTCATGACGCGAGCCCCACCACACAGCTTGCAAGGCTGGGGCACGTCACTCGGCAGATCCAGATCCTCTTCCCCCCAACCATCACACCGAGGACAAACGATCAGCCCTTCAAAGTTCCCAGGGCGAGCGCCCATCAGGAACTTCTGTTTCTCTATTTGGTTCTGCCGTGTCATATTCTCCTCGCTGCCGGGATTGTCCCGGCGGTAACGCGATTGGAGAGGCCGGGCCGGATAGGTCCGGCCTCTCTCATGCCTGATGCTGCACGAAGCCCCATGGCTCCACACAACGGGGAGGGGATATTCTCCTCTCGGAAATTCATTACTCAGACTCGGGTGTGTCAGTGTTTTTTTTGATCGGAAGTACATTGTCGCAGTTTGTACAAATCCACTTCTTACGCCAAAAATAAGGCCAATCGCGCCACTTGATCATCGGGTGACGGCACTTATCGCATCGACCAATATCGCTAAAATTCATCACTTCACTCACTTGATCTCATGTAGTCTGATGCGCTTCGTGGAACGCCTTGTCGAATTCGGATTTCGCCTTGACCATCGCCGTAACCCTCTTGGAGTCTGTCGGTTGCGGAGCGCGTTGGTTCCAGATTTCAGCCGCACCGCTTTTGATTTCGTCGTGGACTTCGTAGATTTTACCGTTTTTATATACGGGGCCACCACGCGCAGCACATCCGGTGCACATAATGCGGAAGCTATGGTGGTCTCCATCCGGGTCACCGTCATAGACGAATTCGGCTTTTTCCCCGCAGAAAGGGCAATTCTTGAGTTCCATAATTCTATCCTTATGCTGAGTAACTAGTTGCTTTCGGGGTCAAGTGCCGCCATAGCAGCATCACGGATATTCACCACGGCATCGTCGCTGGACACATCGGTATATGTGGCAGCTTCCGAGGCAGTGCCGTGGATGTCCCAAAGCGCGGTTTTAAGACGTTCGACCTCATTGGAAAGGCTATAGATATGGGCAGGCCACACCTTGTCGTACAGGCGGGAGATATCTTTCAATTGTAGCTCTCTCGTCAGCTCTGCTGCAATGTCTTCGCTCATGTTGCTCTCCAAATTGCGGATTAGTGGGCTTCCAAGGCCTTGAGCGCTGCCTTCAACTCGTCTTCGGTCAAGATGACCTCAACGGCGTGGTGAGGGTCTGCCTCAATGGTTATGGAGACGCCTTTGCCTTTCTCCTTGCCGTCATCAAACCAAAGAATATCCTGCTCGATGATGGAATCGTCGCTGAAAAAAAGTTCGCTCATTGTCTTTCTCCTTTTGGTCATTGTTCTGCTGATCAGTTTGGTATAATTGCGGCCGCGACAATCACCACGACAACGAACAGAGCAAAAAGGCACCACGTATACCGACTTGCCTTGCGGCTACATTCAACGTGTGCATAGCCAAGGTGGTGAGCAGGACAAGCCCCGCTCCACTCTTCCACGTATTCGCCAGTGATGGGCTTCTTGCAGTGCCTACAGTTCATGGGATTGCCCCTTGTGGAACAAAATCCAGTGCGTTTTTAGGTTCACGGTAGTCGTGTGGCCACACACCGGATGAGCCGGAAAAAGCGGGCGCAAGTCTTTCAATTTGAGTTGCGTTTCGTTCCATTTGAAAACGAGAGTGCCGCTCGGCTTGAGGACGCGCCAGCACTCGGCAAATCCCTGCTTGATATCATCCCTCCAAGTGTCTGGATTCAGGCAGCCATACTTGGCTTTCATCCAGGACTTGTCACCAGCGCGGCAAAGGTGTGGCGGGTCGAAGATCACAAGGCTGAAAGCCTCGTCTTCAAAAGACATGTCCCGAAAATCCTCAATGGTGTCCGGCGAAACGGTGAAGGGGCGACCATCGCAAAGCGTGTGATCTTCTTCCCTAATGTCGGTGAACAAGACGGCGGGGTTATGCTTGTCAAAGTGAAACATTTTACCGCCGCAACATGCGTCTAAGATTTGCTGTTCCATTTATTCCTCAACTGATTTTGAATCATCCCACCATGAGGAGCGGGCAGGATTCCTGCAGCCGCTTCCGCGCGATGGTCACATATTCGGGGTTAAGTTCGATTCCAACGAAGTCCCGGCCCAATTGCTTGGCGACAAGGCCAGTAGTGCCGGATCCAAAGAACGGATCTAAAACGACACCAGGTGAGGTGGTGTCCGAGCAGTCGCAAGTTGGTTCCCATCCGGTGGTGACTGTACGAACAACCGGACCTTTCCGGATGTCGCCCGTATCGCCCCCACCCTGACACTTGTCGCCATGCTTGCCGCTTATGGCGTTGCCGCTCTTTCCAGAACCGGATTCAAAGGACTTTATCTTCTCAGTCACCCTGACAACAGGCGCACCGCACCTGGTGCAAACCTCTCGAGGAGTCCCGGCTTTGATGCACGGTTCAATAAGTGCCGGTGGGAATGTGGCGAAATGAGCGCCCTTGTATGTCGTGGAGGCCACGGTCCAAACGGTTTTTTTGTTCGCCCCAGCCGGGGTGCCGTCTTCTTTCAACTTTGGCTTTCTGATCGGCACCGACTTGGAGTAATTGTCCGTCTTTACGAATCCTCCTGCATCGTTCCCCTTGCTTTTGCGAGTGGTCCCGAATGTGGTGAGGGTCTTTTCAGCCAAAGGATCCCGGATAGCGTCGATGTCGTAGAAATACTTTGGCGACTTGGTGAGCAGGAATACATATTCATGTGCCTTCGTCGGGCGGTCGGTCACACTCTCAGGCATGGGGTTGGGCTTTGACCAAACGATGTCGGAGCGGAGATACCAACCGAAAGACTGGAGCGCGAGAGCAAGACGCCAAGGGATGCCCACAAGGTCTTTATGCTTGAGGCCAGAGGGAACACCTTTGGAACGCAAGGCATGGGTTTTTCTGTACTCAACATGATTGTTAGTGGATGAGTTCAGCCCGGTAGCACCGATTGACCCATTGGCCTTGGTGCAATAGCTGTCGCCAATGTTTAACCACAAGGTGCCGTCGTTCTTGAGAACTCGCCACACTTCCGCGAATACTTCGACCATCTTGTCAACAAAGGTTTCCGGGCTATCTTCCAGGCCGATTTGCCCGTCAACACCGTAATCCCTCAAACCCCAATACGGTGGCGAGGTTACGACACAGCTGACGGACTGATCGGGCATGTCTTTGAGGCGGTCTATTACGTCGCCTTGGAATATCTGGTTTCGGATATGCATTTTGGTCAACTGCCTATCAAAGAGTTGCGGCTTCGGCGGTTGCGATTGCCTCTTCGAGCAAGTCCATGCACGCCTGAAAGCTGTTTTCGCTGTAGTCTTTGTGGTTCCAAGTCTCGAAACACATCTTTGCTGCCTCGTAGAGCTTGGGGGATGCGGCCACTAACACAGCGTTGGCATCAGCTTCGGCGGAAGTGACATGCCTACCCTTTGAGTTGTTGACCTTGGCAACTTCGGTGGTGTGAACGATGTGGTCCGCTGATGGGGCTGAAATAGTGCTTCCTCCACCGCAATTACGAAAAGCTATGGTCCATGGACCGGGGGTATATTTAGTCATTGCCCACGAACCCTCCATTCTCGGTGTAGTTCAGAGCCTTCCAAGCAACCGTTCCTGCCGATCCGATAATCGGTGTGGTGGGGTCGTCGTAGTTGGGGTGTTGATCGTCCTGGTAGATTTTCCCAAGGGCGGCGCGGAGCCTTTCACATTCTTTGTTCATTTGCTCGGCCTTATGCCCGAGGTCGATGTCACACTCCACGCCAAGCCCACGGGCTGCATCACGCGCGAGGTGCCAACCGGACTCACTCTCAACCTTCAAGGCAACGAGTTCGTCGGCAATCTTTTGCATTGTCGCATGTCCGAGCCTGTCGCCCTTGCGGATTGCGTCGATCATTTGTTGAGTTGTCATGCTACCTCTCAAACCTTGATTGCTTTCTTTGCGGCTCTCCTTCTGGTATCGGGTATACGAAACTAAAAAACTGTAAAACGTACCTAGAAGGAGAACCAAATGTTTGAAAAAGATGTTCCATGCGTTTTTCCTGCCGATGCAGCTGCAAGAATGACCGTTTCATCAAACCTTGCAGCTACGACCGCATCACTTATCGCTTCGGGGATGGATGCCGAAAAAGCAGCGACAACTGCGTTTGAGCTTTATGCGGACATTGACAATTACATTCGTAAGAAGACGGGATCCGATCCCCTTTCTGATAAGTAGTAACCACCTGGTCGCTGATGTTATGACATTGGCGACCAGCCTCTTTCTCATGGTCAAGAGGCTGCATGTCGAACTTACCAACTTCACAATCAAGACCGACCGATTTAACAGCCAGCTCCAAGCTCTTGTGCTTGATAAGCCCCAGAGACTGGTAGTATTCCACATACCGACTGATCTGCTCTGACATTTCCTCGAACTGCTCTTTGGCGTTTGGGGGTGTGATTCTCATGTCGCAACGCTCCTAAAAATTTGCCTTATCTTCCACATCCACCAACGTCGCCGGATCAATCCGGCGCGAGCAGCCACGAACCAAGCGCTGCCCGACCGCCATCCAGATGAACCGCCCCTGCCCCAGCTGGTGCTCGGCCCGGGCGCAGTCGCTGGCCCAGTGTCGGCAGTCCTCATCGGCGCAGCGCGCACGATCCGGACTCAAGTCTCGACTCTTTATCTCTGCACGCCCCATCACCCCTCCGAAAACTGCATACCGGAATTGAAAATCACATCGCCCACAGGCGTGAATTCATCCTGATCCTGATCAACACCATGCATCCCCTTGCGCAGCTGCCGCAGCAACTCAAGGTTGGGCTGGGTATCGATACCCAACTGATCAAACACGAGACGGGACGCCTCCATGGACATGGGCACAACCTGCCGAGAACGCTGCTTGATAAAAATATTTTCAACAGGAAGTTGGACAGTACGAATGATGAACGGAGCAAACGCCTGTAACGAAGAAAAACGAACGAGCGGCGGCAGCTCCGCATCATGAAAAAGGGTCATCAGCTCAGTCATCAAAACATGCTCCCGGTCCAGTTCGAAACAACCGTTAAGCACCTCGGCCAGACGCAAAATCCGCTGCCGCTGTATTTCGGCTTGACGCATTTTCATAGTTACGCCCTCCTCACCATTTTGAGTCGATTGCGCTGGAGTCGGCGTTGACGGCTGAAACGCCTACTTATGCCGAGAATCACTGTCGGAATGACAACAATCCCCAAAGCAAGGATGGTTCCGAGAACGTCTCTGATTTCGCCCATATCCGTCTCCATAGCTGTTTGGGGAGCCGCCTCACCCCCCGTTTTCCGTTCCAAGCGTAAGTCTCGTTTCGCCTGGACTACGAACTCCCACCCGGCAAGGCGGACCGGAACCACTCCGGCACCGAGAAATTTGTTACTGATCCCCTGCCGGCAGACTGTGATCCAACCCACCGACCTTACCGGCCAAGTGTGCCATGCGCTGCCTGCGCTCCTGCGCCCTTTCCACGGCACGCTGGGTGAAGAACTGCGCCATGCCCAAATGCCCAATCTCATCAAGAACCTTCGGCCCCATCTTCGCCTCGGCAATAATGGAGGCAAGCTCCCTGTCCACGGCTGCGATTCGTTCATTCAGACTCGGCATGACTTCCTCCGGGTTATTTTTTGCGTCCCATTTCAGCCTTCAGGCTGTCCTTGGCTACCTCGATAAATCCGACCATGGCCGTGATGCCGCCCTGCGCCACCTCGATGAACCGCTGGACTTCCCATGGCTCGACCTCCTTATCTTCCAGCGCATGCTCAAAGGAGCGCATCACCTCGCCGAACTTGCCGGATGCATGCAGCGCCTCCTTGTAGGCCTGCCGCAGATCGTCATTGGCTGACGGCAGCTCGAGCACCACACAGTTGAACTGCGCCGCTATCCAATGCAGCGGCGTCAGGTCACCCGAGGCCTTCATGGAGGGGATCAACAGATCCAGCCCGGCCTTGTTCCGCTCGTTCTGCGGATTCAGCTCGTTCAGCAGGAGGTTCAGGTCCTTGCCGACCAGGGCGGACAGCCCTTTGGACGACCGCCTGTTCAGCACCATGTCGTGAACCTGTGCAGTGAGAGTGCTCATGAATATTCCCTCGATTTTAATGTTGCGGTTGACGAAAAAATGCGAAATCAAAGAATCATCGGCAAAAGCTATGCGCTCTTGAGCGCCCCGGGCTGGATGTAACTCTGGGCCAGGGCATCCCAACAGAAACACAACTCCTGCTGGAGCTTTCTGTTCTCGGCCTGAATCGCGGCCTTGCTTCGGGTCGGGGATGGCAATAAATCGTCGGGAATCCCTGCCGAACGGCAGACGTCCACAAACCCTGCGGGAGCGGTCTCGGCCACCAGCAGATACTTGTGTGCAGCCTGCTTGGTACACCCATACGCCCTGCCAAGAACCACACTGTTAATTTCAGGGTGATCAATCAGCCACTTTTTAAGCTCTCTCTTGCGGTCAACCATTTTTTGGAATACCTTGTTAAAAATTAAACTACTGGAGTTGCTGGACCTGACTGCGGAGGAATTCGGGAGCATCTACTACGGCCCCGAAAAATAAACTTCGGCCCGTTCCAGAAGCATGGCGAGGGAGACTTCCGAAGCCTCTTCATCGTCCCATCGAAACTTCAGGGAAGGGACGCCGGGAGAATCCAAAAAAATGGACGAACCCAACAGGATGACCCCGGTACTGGACACATAAAAAGAAACACGTGTCCGGATATTTCCGGTGTTGTTTGTGAACACACGTGTCCACCCGCCCGGTCCGTCCGACTGGTAGCCAAAGCGCTCGGCTACTCTGGAAATTGTTTGAATGAGCGCATCGCGATGGCTCTTTTGCTGAATAACCTGATTCACGGCGTCCTCCTTGCATGTTGTGCGTCGTTGTCAGGGATACAAATAATTAAACAAACGTGAATCGTCAACAAGAAAACGTGAATTATGGCGAAAAATAAAGACAACAATGACATAAAAGATGTCACACTTAAGAGCTTAAGCTATAGATTAGAAGAAGTTATAGAGAAACTTGGTGTTTCGAAAAAAGATTTTGCCAAGGCGGGAAAAGTCACCCCTCAAGCGTTGAGTGGCTACCTCAAAGGAAGACGCAGTCCAGACAGTGAAACGATTGCGAACTGGGTTCGCGAATACAACATCAACGCAAACTACTTGCTCATTTATCGTGGAACGATCTTTCGATCTGAAGCGGACAACCAGCACCCAGCTGATATTGATGAAACGACAACCGCCAGTGCAGCGCCAACACCCATGGGAACGGTCACACAGGCCGTGGCGTCCATTGAGCAGGCCCACCTCGCCATGGACCCGGACGCAACCGAAACGGAGATCATGGAAGCTGTCCTGCGCGCTATGGACAATCGCCTTCGCAAGATTGCCCCAGAATATGATTCCCCTATTTCCGCTCGAGGTACCTCTTCTCGCAAAGAAGAAGATAACGACAAGCGTCGTATTAACCAGGATCCGGAGACACGCCGTGTTCAATTCGGGATACCCATGGATAGCAGCAGCGATCGAAATCAGAGTTCGAAGTCAAACAAGTAAGGGAGGAAGAGGAGGAGATGCCCCCTCCTTTTTTTTGGGTTCAATGATAGGCTAAACGAATAAAAACTCATCACACCGTATTAACCTCTACGACAATCAGCAGAAGGGTCACAAATGGATAAAGCAGCAAGACTTTATGTTGTCTCAAGCTCTGGGGAAAATGGGTATGCCGTTACATTTGAAACCCATCCGCCTGACTACAAACTGACTATTGACTGTGACTGCCCAGCAGGGAGAAGAGGAATTCTCTGCAAACATAAAATGGAACTAATCAAGGGAGACACGTCGATTTACTGGAAGGATCGACACCCTAAAGGTTTTCCCAAAAAACAATTGAAAACAATACAAAACCTTGTTTCAACATATGGGGTCACAAATGAGGTCCACCAATTAGAGGAAGAACTGAAGAACGAAACAGACCCACAAGTTGGGAAAAACTGGAAAAACAGACTGGCCCGTTTAATGAGAGAAGGGTTCCCCTACCCAGGAAAAGCCACTGATGGCAGAAAAGGCCTGGAAGCTATGAGGAAAGACAGTCACGATTTTTTCAAAACCATTACCCCAAAAACGGTTAACGCCACAAAAGAAAGAAAAAGAAACCTCTTTCCCGGATTCCATGGATGGAAAGATGGGGCACTCCAAGGGAGAGCTGAGGGATGGGCTTTCTTCATTGATCATCGCTTCAAACGCTGCCTCGATATTTCCCTCACTTCTCGTGTAGTTCTGACAAACGACACCCCTTTGAAACGTTGGACCCAGGGAAGCAATTTCAATTTTGATACCGGGGTTACCATCTACGACACCCAACAAGGCTACAGTAGATGGGACAAAGCTTCACAGGCGATCAAACAATACATCCAAATAATTGAATCCATTCCAGCCCTTGCCGCTCATGTCGTTATCGAAACTTGGAACACATACCCTGAAAACCTTGACGAGCGAACAGATTACTGGTCCGGGAAAGGCATAAAAACATCAACCGAAGACAAGCTTCACCGCAAAAAGCCCGAATTCTGCCTCAAGGCCTACATCCCCCGAGACAAAGGAATGGTGCGCTTCAACCTATGTACCCCAGATAGGAAACAGGAAAAAGAAACACAACAATTTTCCACTACACAAGACGCTTTTATCGAGTTCCTAATTAACGGAGATACTGAGAAACTGAGTAGGTAAAAGTCTTGTTCACACAATAAAACTACAGCCCCATCTTTTTTCGGGATGCCAGCCGAGCCGCATGCCGACGATTGAACTCATCGGCTGCAGCATCGGCAAAGCGCCTCGCCATGAAAGCATGATCAGGATCAGGGTGGAACGTGGCCACGATGCGCCCGGTTTGAATATCCTTGACAACAGCACCGTTGGCTCCATCCCGCTTAACCTGAAAACGATTAGGGTGTTCCATGCGCCAAATCTAAACACCCTCCCCCAGGAGATCAAGCGTAGCTCGAAGTCACCGCCCCCACCTCGGTGGCAGTCGTGGCCACTTCCACCTCGGCAGAGCGAGCAGCCTGCCATGCGAAGACAGCAGCGATATGCGCCTTGCCTGCCTCGCGAACCTTGGCAAAGAGTGTCGCATCCATGGTCACCCAGTCCGTGGCATTGGCTTTCCACTGGGCGGTGTACGTTGGGTCAGCCTTCAACTCCGAGGCCAGTTCCAGATACGCTGTCCGCGCCGGGAGATCGGAGTCAAACAAGACGCCCTCAACCATGAAACCGGCGTCCCTCACCCGCTTCTTTTCCGCTTGAATCGCCACCAGTTTTGCCGCTTTCAGCTCTGCCAGTGTCGGCTCCGGCTCGGCAAAGGTTGCCCCGGCAGGAAGATCACCCAACTCCTGAACTTGCCCCAGATAATTGCCGCTTGAATCCCAGTGATCCAATCCACGATAGTCCGGCACCAATTGCCACTGTCCGGTGGCGGTATCTAACTGCGCTGCCAGTCCAGCCGGAGCATGCGGCGGCATCAGTGACGTGGCATTGGCTGGCAGTACCGGCGTCTGGGCAACCGGATCGAGCCGCGCCGTACTCTCAAAAAGGAATTCACCGTTTTTCCCAAAATTGAATATTTGCATTGTGTCCTCCTAATAAAAAATGATCGGCAGATAATGGCGGTTTTTCGGGCGGGTTTCGGTGGAGCCTGTGTTGTTGGTGTAGCTATTATAATATGTGGTGTCGTGCCCCATTTGAACTTGGCTGCCCGAGTAGCTTGAACCAGCATCTTGACTTCCGCTTGAAAAACTATGCCTATGACTCCCGATGGCATCAGCTTGCTCTGTACCTACAACCCCACCAACCGGCACACCGCGGTCAAAGAGGTTGCGATCATCCGGCACATTAAACACGCCCCCACTGCCGCCGTAGGTGTAGCCGATGACGTTGAACAACTCCGGATAGTCAGCGGTGTTGTACTCTGCCCCGTCACGGACCAACGCCCGCACGCCAGCCGGGATAACGTCCCCGGCAAAGTGTCCGAGAACACCAGCAGGCATGTTGAACATCTTGTCATCAATGTCCTGCAACACCTCCTGCACATTCGCGCCAGCGAGCACCGAGAACGGCACAGCGTCCACGCCCACTTCGGAGGCTTCGCCACCGCCGACCCGCTTCCAAGTCGGCTCAACGCCGATCAGCATCCAGAGGGAGTTATCGTCCAACTGCAAAGCCAGTTTTTTCAAATCCGTGCTGACAAAACCGGTCGCGTTCGCCCGCGCTGTTGCGTCCGCGTATTCGTAGGAATGCGCCACGTGGACCTGTTCACCAGAAAAGGTTCGATGCAGACCGCTCATTATACCACCTCGTAGAAGTTTTGTTCCACGCCATCGATTATCTCGGTAGCGGGCTGTTCTGTTCCGTCAATTACCTCGGTCACCATCTGGTAGATGCCGCTCAGGTCACCGAGCGAATAATCGACCTGGATGATCTCACCGCTGGCAGGAGAATAGGATTCAGACACGGCGAAATCATAGATAAACCCGACCTCCAGATTGGACACGTCAAACTGCGGATCGCGCGTGGATCCGATGTGCTTCCAAAGCCCGCCAACGCGCCGCTGGTAGACCTGCCACTCCACAGCCCAGCCGCGCCAGAACAGCGAGACCCGCTGTTTGACCAGGTTGTCCTCCTTGCGGGAAAAGACCCCGGCCTGCAGGCCTATCACGGCCGCGCCCACTGCCGCCGATTCCAGCGCCGGAGCCTGCCCTTCATCGGCGTAGACCTCGGGCGCGTACTCCAGTGCCGTGATCTTGCGTTGCAGCTTGGAAGGACCGGAGCGGTCGATGGACACGATCCGGTACCACTTGATCGTGGTGTTCGGCTCACCAAAGGCGACCACCGCTCCCTCGGACGGTGCAAACTGGAGCGCACCGCTGATGAACAATGAATCGGTGACCGTGTCCTGGGCCACGCTCATCACATCCACGCACTCGACCAGCTCCTGCCCGGTTTCCGTGTGCTGCACATCCGAGTGCTTCACCCACAATTTGTAGGCGACTCCGGCCTGCAGCGTGAACGGTTTGTTGAGCACGACCATGGACGTGGTCGAGCCATCGACCACCCGCGCCGTTTCCGACCCGAAAATGGTGGCCGCCTGAATGACATCCCCGGGCAGCGCACCAATGGCTTCCGTGGCCATGGTCAGCTGGATCGTATCGGTCAGATACCGGTTGCAGCTGAGCATGAAGGTGCCCCATGCCCACGCGCCCTGATACTCGTCGCACCAGTACAAGGTCTCCTCGCGCACCCGCGGCGCACGCCCTGTGATCTGTCCATAAAATTCACTGGTCACCAGAAAGGAGGTCCGGCCTTTGACCTTGTCAAAATACGTCACCCGGATGGCATCGGCCCGATCCTTGGTGTTCATCTCCTCACGGCCGAACGTGCCCAGCAGGACATTAGCCTCGGTCACGACCAGCCCCTGTTCCGGCACATCCACAGGGCGATCGCACAGACAGGAGACCCGCGTGCCGGCCTGCACCACCCGAAACCGGCCATACCGCCCCATGTGGTCCCATGCCCGCTGAATGTCCATGGGCGTGTCCAGATACAGGGAACCGGTGATCCCCTTGATGTCGCACCATTCGGCAGCGGAGCGGAACCCGTCGTAAACAATCCGGTCCACCGCGATGCCCCCGCCGTAGCGATAATGATGTGCCAGATCCCAGGCAGCCCAGGCCGGATTGCTCGCCGGTTTCGGCTCGTAGGCTGCAAGACCGGGATTCCAGACGTCCACCGTGGACCGCTTCAAGGTACAGGTCAGGCGCGGCAAAGAGCCCGACAGCTGATCGGTAGCCATGGCCCGAACCGCCAGCAGTGCTGTGTGGGGCAGTGCAAAATCCTCGGGAACGATCTCATGCACGTACTCCAGCCAGCACTCGGAAATGTATTGCAACCCCGAAGGTGGCGCGGTCTTGAACCGGGCACGAAAATCATGCCTACCGGCTCCGCCCAGAGCGTTCTTGCGCCAGTACCGCCGCAGTGGAGCCTGTTGTGCACCCGAGACCTCGTACTCGCCCCAGGGTACCCATGCCCCGTCATCCTTCCGGCGCTCGATCTCGATTCGGACCGTGAGCTTGTTCAGATTGTAGCTGTCCCCGGCGATACCGAGTCCCTTGGGAAAGACAAAGCCGATACCCGCCGCCTCGATGGCGGTCCCCACGCCGGATACCGTCACCCAGTCCGTTGACATTTTCTGGGAAACAGCGCGCTCGCTGATCGCATCGTTGAACCATTGAATGGGTGCCTGGTCAGCCGTGCCCCGTCGAAATTCGGTCCAGACCTCGGAGTAGTTGCCCACCGGATTGTCATTCAACTTGATGACAGAGCAGCCATCCTCATCCAGCGGACCCTCTGCCAGCTTGAACAGCATGTTGATGTACTGCTTGTCTCCGTCTGTTTCGAGATACCGGGTCAGCAGAAACGGCGTGACATTGGTCCGCTCGCCGTACACCACAGCCACGGCCCGACCGTTCTGCGTGGGGTTGGCCTGCGGCGTCCAGGCATAGGTCGGCGAATCCTTGAAGCCGCTATCGCCAACACCAAAGGACGGATTATTGACCTGTCCCGGCGGAAGCACGGCATTGATCAATGCCGCTCCGCCCATCATCAGCCCACCGCCGATGACCGCGGTCAATGTCGGGGAAAGGATACCGGCCATGGAAGCAAACGCGCTGGTCATCGGCAACCCCATGGCGCCTGCCGCCAGATACGGGGCAACCACGGGCGCAGCAACCATCAGGGCCAAGGAGGCGACCATGCCGATCGGATTCTTGCCGCCGCCACCGCCACCCCGGGGAACAACCTTGAACAGCAGGCAGTCTCCCGCACGGACCGTGGTCGACAGCATCTCGGCTTCGGACAGTCGGGTGCCGTTCAGGGAAACAGCCAGTTCCAACTCGCCCGATACATCAAGCACGCCGTCCATCTCCACCGGCCCCGGATGATAGGCACTGACGCCGCGACCAGGGGCCACGAACTCCACCACCTTGTCCCGCGGATTCATGAAGTTGAACATGGTCACGACCATGGCCTTGCCAGCCGGGACCTGTGGCGGCGCTTCCACCCGAGTGACATCGCCACCGCGCCAACGCCAGAACGACCGCACACACCGCGGCCATGGGGCGTCCTCGAGCCGATCCAGATGCGGCCCGCGTTTGCGCTGCATGTGAAAAAACTTGGAATCACCCACGTACACGCCAAAATGGTTGCACGCTTCCGGGTGACGGATCGAGGTGGACATCACCACCAGACACGGCACCTCCGGCGTATCAAGCCGCTCCCACAGGCCGGAGACAGCCTCCTCCTCGAAAATCCGGCCGATACCCAGCGGGTTTTCAGGATGCTCCTGATAATCCGGGACCGAGATTCCATAGCGCTGATAGGTCTCCATGACCCCGCCCCAGCAGTCGAATCCACGCACCCCTTCGGCGTCAATCTCGCCACGGCCGCCGTCCACGAACCGGGAAACCAGCAGATCGGTAACATCCAGCCTAGCCATGGACCACCCCCTGTTCGACCATCGGGAACCCGCCGAACTGTTCCAGCCGGCCATTGGCCCGGCAGGCGCTCAGCGTACGGGCGCAGCTGGGTACAAACGGGCAGTCATCAATAGACTCCCACCCGCAGAAATCCCGCAGCACGGCCCGGCGCGGCACCTGTCTCGTAAAATAGGATTCACCGCCCGCCCGGAAAAAGACCCACTCCATGGGCGGCGGCGAAGAGATGCCCTGATCCTCGAAGAACCACTCCCCGACCGGCCCGCTTGTCTCGGCCGCTCCCGTGGAGATGACCAGCAGCCGGAGCTGCACCGGTTCATTGCCGTGTTGCTTGCGCCACAGGCTCAGCTCCTCCACATGACGAAAAATGGCGCGTGAAGCGTTGCCGACCTTGAAGGTCAACTGCCGCGCTTCGGCATTGGTCGACTCATCGATGTCGTCAAAGGTGAAATTGAACCGCTGCCACACCGTCCCCGATCCCACGGGCCATTCGATATCTTCGGGGTTGGCAGCCAGTCGCAAAACCGTTCCGGTGGGCAAGTCGATTTCGAGCAACGCCACATAGGCAGTCCCGCCATATTGTTTGTTGCGCTCGATAATGTCGCCGAGAGAAGCAGGCGTAGGCATCAGATAATCCTTTTCATGGCAATGGAGGTTTCGTACCGGCCGGGAAACCGGCGGCTCGGTTTGCGCTTGAAGCTCCCACCCACATAGCGGCAGGTGTAGGTCGCGCCGTCATCCGGAGCTACCCAGGAGAACGAGCTGCCGCGGTGTGCATCATAGTGAGCTTTAAGCGCTGCGGTATCCGCACTGTTCATGGCGGACCAGGAAAGCGTGAACGGCTCCTCGCGTGGCTTGGTGAACTGCGGACGCAACTGCTCATCACCGGACTGGAAAGTGTTCTCCGCGAACGGATCATAATCCTGATAGCCGCTGTGATCGTTGGGGGCAGGCAGATCGGGGAAAGCACTCATTTAGGCACCTCCGTTGCGAAGAAAATCGCCCAACCCGGCCGTGTTTTGCGCCACGCCCTCCTGAAACAGGATGGACACGTCCTCACGGGTGACAAAGGCACGGCCGTCAAACCGGGGCTGCGCTTTCGTCTGGTGCATGATCCTGCCGTCCTGCCCCACCAGTTGGATCACCACCGGCGGCACGGACTGGGCTGGCATACTCCCGCTGATGGACACCGGGATGGACCGACCATCAGGAAGCGGAACATGCGCTTCAACCGGGTGCCGCCCTTCGGAAACCATGGCGAGCTGCGGACCATAGGAAATGCCGCCCGTGGCAAAACCGGGCAGCTTCATGCCGCCGAACATGGAAGCAACCCCGGATCCAATCGTGCTGAACAACCCTTTGGTCAGCGGCTCAGCAACAAACATTTCGATTGATTTACGACGAACATAGGCGAACAGATCGTCAAAATTGAACTTGCCCGTATCCACCATATTCGCAATTTCACTGGACACGGAACGCATGGAATCCTGCATGAGGTCAGCGGTATTCTCGGCCATGGATTGAAACGAGCTTTCATACCGGAGCAAGCCCAACTCCATGCCGTCAATCATGGAATCCGACGACTCAAGGATCGAAAGATGTACCGACTCAGCCTCTGCCTGCAGCGCGGCAAACGACCGCCTGTCAGCGTCCGCTTCTTCGGCTGCTATCTCTGTCATCCTCTGGGAGAGGGCCGCATCCAGACCGACAGTATCCATCCCTGCTTCTTTGGCTTTTTGCTTGAGCTCAGCGAAATGACGCTCGGCTTCCCTGCGCTGGAAATCATACTGGTCGAGGGTGGCCCGTTCGATTTCCCGGGTTAGCTCCTGCTGCGCCCTGAGCTCCTCCTGCTGTGCGGTTTTTGCAGCCTGCGCCTCTGCTTCATTGGCCGATTCGATGGCGAGTTGCCGACGACGCAATGCCTGTAACAGCAGCTCCTCCTTCCCATCCGCCAAAGCAACATCCTCTTTATACGCGGCCTCAGCTTCGGCCCGGGCAAAGGCGTACTGGTCCATTGTCAGTTGATTGATTTCGCGTGTCAGATTTTCACGCAACTTGATCTGTTTATCAGTGTACTCTTCAACCTCTGATCCACCGGGCACCACCGGATCCGGTTGTTTCTCTGACGGTTTTGGATACCACTCATCTTCGAACATCTGACGATCAAGTTGAGTAAAATCCCGGCGTGCTGCCGGTGAGTCGGCCTGCTTTCCAGACCAGAAATCAACTTCACCTCGCCCGTCTGCAGCCCACCGCTCACTGATCTCACGAAAAATATCATCGAGTTCGCTGTATTTGGAGAGCACTCCACCGAGAGACATATCCCCACCAAACAAGCTATCCATTTCCTTCACATTACGATTAATGACATACAACGCAGAAAGGATGGTCGCTGGAGTCTTACCAAACAACTTATACCCGATGTATCCAAGCCCAGCTGTCTGAACCAGTCCACCGTCATACGAGGCCGAAAGAGTGGTGTCGAAACTTTTGACCGCCTCGATGGTATTCCGAATCTTTTCAGGCACATCCTGTGTGATAAAGTCCTTATTCATTTCAACCCAGTCAGACATGGCATCTGCTGCAGAAATGATTTCCGGAGACAATTCCACCAGGCTCGCTTTGAAACGAGTGTCGATGACTGTTGACATTTTAGTCAGTGCATCATTGGCGTCTGCCGAGCGGCGCACGAGATCCTCATTTATCACCAATCCCAGAGCGCGTGCTTCAGCCCTGGTCGCATCCATGGCTTTGGCCCCACCCCGCAACATGTTGACCAGGGCAGCGCCTTCGGAGTCAAACAGCTTGAAGGCGATACGCAATGCCTCCTGATCCGACTCCGCATTGCTGATCACCTCGGACCAATCGCGAAGAAGATCCATATTGGAACGCATCTTCTTTTCGCTGTCGAAGAGCTGCACCCCATATTGTTCAGCGGTCTTTTTCAGCTCGCCGGTACCCTGGGCAACCTCACCCAGCCGCCGAGAAAACCGCTGCATACCCATATCAAGCTGATTCTGTGCGACCCCGGCCAGGTTGGCGGCATAGCGCAGCTCCTGCAACTCATCCGTGGTCAGCCCGATCTTGTCCGCGGTCTTGCCGATCATGTCCGTTGCCCGGACCGACTCTCGCACATAGAGACCAAGTCCTCCGGTGGCCATCCCGACAAACGCTGTCTGCAGGCTGAACAGATTATTGGTGACTGCTTTGGCCGTCACACCAAGTCGCTTAGTGGAACTGCTGATCTTGTTGAATGTCCCTGTCGCCATATCTCTGGCCGAAACAATTAATTGTGTACTGACTGCCATAAGCTCTCCGACATTTGACGTTGCACAACGACTGTCTTATTGATTGAACATGGAGAACAAGAACGACTCCCAAGCCTCAGAAAACGCCACCCCGACCAGCGTTGAAATGTTCAGCGACTGGTCGAGCGTATCCGGCTTTCTGGGCGCCACTGCCGAGGCCGGCAGCAGCGCCCTGTGGGGTATTGTCAAACTCATCTTCTGGGTTGTCATTTTTCTGGCCGCGCTCAAGTTCCTGCTGCCGATTCTGTAGACTTCTTCTCCAGCCTTTTCCGCTGCCTCTGCAGCGCCGCTCGCTCCAATCCCTGAATCTTGGCAAACCGGCGCGGGGTTATTTCCACTTCCGGCATGAGCATGGATGCCACATCGCGCATCACCGAGTAATCGAGTCCGACCAGTCCGAAACCATCGGTCCGCCACTGCGTGGACATCCCATCCCATAACCGCTTGGCCTCCTTGTTGATGGTCAACAACTCAGGCCCTTGCGCGTACTCGCACTCCAGGCAGATCGATCCCCCGCCGCATGTTTCGCAATATGCTATTCGGTCCGGGTCGGATTCCCACTCCCAGACCTCACGGAGTTTTTTATTTCTTCACTCAGTCCGAAGGTTGCGCGTGTGATCAGCGAGAACAGGTCGTTCACCTTGCGGTTGCACCCTTTGATCTCTTCAAAAACCACTTCGCCATAAGCGGTCTCGATAGCCCAACGGGCCAGCTTTCTCCGCTCGCGGGAATTGTTCCCGGCCGCCTCTTCTTTTTCCAGATAGGCATCCGCCTCATCAAAAGAGAGTGTCCGGCACTCATCAACGGTTTTGGGGAAAGTAAACTGCTCACTCATGGGCTACTCCATCCAGTTCTTGAGTTCGTTACGCAGCGTGACCACACAGGCCGATCCTTCGGCCCCGGTGTCGTGAAACGCTGCAAAGGTAAAGGATTCCAACACGCCCTGCGGACCGGTCAGCCCGGGGGTCTTGCGCTGGTATTCGATTTCAGGAAATCCGATATTCAGCTGATAGCCGCCGTTGACCAACTGCACGTCAAGGCGCGACCGCTCCCCGGTATCGGCCTTGTCCAGGAACCGGGTGTCTGTGAACAGGGCCTCGATGTCGCCGCTGACCGATGATAATCCCTCGGGGATGTCACCGCGCACACCACCGCTGCCGATGGTGTACCCATCCCCGTCCAAACCGAAATCCAGGTTGACCTTCACGCTCTTGTTGCGATTGGAGAGCAGCTCGCCGCCCTCAAGGATTCTCGCCTGAAAATTGCCGAAACGGACAAAGGGCAGCTCCACGGGAGCGTTGTCGTACGGGGCAAGGTTCTTGACCTCGGTTCGTCCCATCAACGCAACGGACGCTGTCAGCTCTCCGGATCCGCCCACGGACATGGAGCACGAACCGGATTTGACGCCGCTTGCCAGAAAATAGGCCGGGATATCAGGGAACTGCTTTTCAATCTGCATGGACGGCATGTCGTCACCAATGTGGTAGACATGATCGTAAAAGGGAGCCTGAGCACGCTCACTGCCATCCAGTGTCTCGGCGGCAAAAGCCGTCTGGATCACTATCTCATTGCCACTGGTTCCGCGCCGCACCAGGTGGACACCATCGTAGTTGGTGGTACCGATCAGAGTGATCTCTGCGCCCACGGGCAATCCGTGGCTGCTTGCTGGCAACCCGACCATCCCGTTGCCCTTGTCCACGGCCGCTCCTGCAGTGAGGGGCACCTCCACGGCAAGCTGGACTTCCTCGGTGCCGCCGAAGGTCTCATGCACAAAAGCCGCCGCGACAACCAACACATCGTCGGAGGTCTCGGGCTGCAACACGTAGGCACCGTCATAGGCGACGCTGCCGGAAAGGATCACCGGGCTACCCGGCTCCAATCCGTGACCGGTCGCCGGCAGGCCCACCTTGCCGCTGCCTTTATCCACGGCAGCTGCCGCATCCAGAGTCACGGTCGGTACAGCCGTGGTGGTCGGCGCCCCGAGCATGGCAATCAGCCACAGCCCGAAGTTGTGCGCATCCACAGGAATCTCTGCACTTCCGGTGACATCTTCGTTGCCCTGAAACGGCGCCACGGGGTTTCGGGATCCGGTAATGGTTGCCGCGGTGTTCTGTTCGCGGGAGGCGGACAGGTCGCAGCTGTTGTACGGCAATCGATGCGTCTTCTTGCTGGCCGGGGTCACGCCAAAGGACGGTTCCAGGTCCATCAGCAGCTTGCCTTTGTATCCTCGTGCCTGTTTCATGAAAGGCCTCCTCTAGGTCAGCCCAAGGGTGTTGGGCAGGTTGACGGTGAAAAACACATGACGTTCGAAATAGTGACGCCCCGGGTGGGAGTTCTCGGCCTGCCAGTCGCTTAAGGGATAGCGTCCGGCCATGAAGGCCTGCCGCACCACCCCCTCAAACTCCTTGAGCACCTTGAAACCGAGGGTGCGCACGCCGCGGCCCTGGTCATCGTGCTGGATCGAATCATCCTTGATTCCCAGCGCCACAAGGACGGCATGCGTTCCATGGGGGATATCGATCCCGTCCCGGTCGGACATGGGCTCGACCACCACAAACGGCGTCTGTTGTTTGCCGGCCGCATCCCGCTCATCGAAACTCAAAAACAGTTCCGGCTTACGTCCGAACGACGCCACACAAAATTCATTCACCGGAATGCAATCAAGCAGCAGCTCGTACCAGTGTTCCGCGATATCCCAACTGTCGGTCACATCCATGCCCACCTCCTAGGCCGCTGTTTTGAATTTCTTTTCGGTCTTGAACAGATAGCCATGAACCTTGTCCTCGATCCGCTGCATCACTTCGCCTTTGGTCGCATCAAACACGGGCTGAATCAGTTCGCGCCCTTCGGTCTTGATGGACCCTGACGGGATGGGCAAACCGGCGGCTGCGAAAAACCGTTTCATTTTCGGCGTCACCGGCGTGGAGAACCCGGCCTGCAAACGGGCGGCGCGGGAGGCCGCGGCCTTGGACAGCCAGCCGACACGAACCCGCATCAGATGTTTGTCCCGCTTGTAGCCAATGGCCCTGACCAACTGCCCGAAGGCGTGGGTGGCCGGAGCGCGCAGCCGCTTGCCAAGCCGCTCCCGCTTGATGTCATCAAGGGTGCGCAGGCGCTGAATGTCGGAGAGTTCCGGCCAGTTGGTACCCGGTGGATCCTCCTCGTACACCGCATCCTGAATACGCCGGCGCATCCACCACCCGATGTGCCCCAGAGCCTTGTTCAGTTCGTCGGGAAAAGTCTGAACCAGATAGGACATATATGGCGTGATACCGTCGCGTATCTCGATCATGGAGCCGGTGGCCTTGGAGTAGAACGGATACTTGCGGTCGCCGATGGTAACGGTATCAATGGGAGTGATGGTCATCAGTACGTCCCTCCCTGCTCGGCCACGCACAGCATCACCCACCACACCTTTTCCGGTCCGGTGGGCGGTGACGGATGCGCTGCACGGATCTCGCATTCGTATCCATTGATAAGAATGGTGTCCCGGCGGGATGGTTCGCCGCCCAGATCTCCGGGACGAATCTTGACCTCAAAGTGCCGGCCCTGCCCGTCGAACAACGCGGTCGGCCAGCCCGATGGCGTGACGCCAAAACCGAAATCCTTGACCAGGGCAACCAGCGGCTTTTCACCGCCGCCATCGTTGACGTAGGTAACCGGCTGCCCGGATCGGGCGAGTACGGCACGGGCCACCTGGTCAAACAGCCCGGACACCTGCACCGGATTGTCCACCGCCACATTAATGGCAACGCCCATTTCAAACGATGGGGCCACATCAAAAGCGGTAGGCACTATGACGGCACACTCGATCGCGACTCCCATCTCAAACGGAGCCACCACCATGCACTCAAGGGGCAGAATGAAATCGCAGACGATATCCACACCCATCTCGAACGGCGCGGCCAATGCAAACGCATTGACATCCGCCACCTGCTCGAACTCCATGGAAGCCTGCATTGCCATATCAACAGCGCAGGAAAAATCACTGGGCAGGATCAAGTTGCAATCCACACTCACACCCATATCCAGCGCAGCGCTCACGGAAAACTCATTAGCGACAACAGGCACGACGAAACGCCCATCCTGATAGGTGGACCAGAGGCTCTGCGCCGTGGCCTCGCCCATCAAAACAGCGTTGGTGTAGGGATCACCACCGCCATACGCTGCTTCGGGCGCACGGGGCGCTTCGATGATAGCTGCCAGCTGCGGCGCTTCGGTTTGCGCCAGCCACCACTCAAATGAAACGCCGTTGTTAGAGGATTTTTCGGTTACGAGAGTGTACCCGTTATGCGCCGTATAATTGGCTATAAAGTCGTCATTACAAACAGTTCCAAGTCCACTCGCGTCAAGCGAGTCAATGGTATAGCCGAAGGGTGAAAGCTGACCAGTGATGGAGTGAAAATCGAGAAAGACATCAGGAGCGCCACCGCAGTCGGCAAGGATCGCGTCCCTGCAGGCGACAGTCAGATCGGTCTCCCAGAAACCCCAGTCGCGGTTGGCGTTAACAGCACCGCCATCAACGTCAATGTGCGTCCAACGGTCAGAACCGCCGTCACGCGACTTTGACAGGCCTGGATAGCAATAAAAAGTGAAGGAGTTTCTCA